>Ga0209702_10001335_pt1 | contig 47529 bp, 34 predicted proteins | sample FRY01_FD_187210 | JGI IMG/M metagenome (GOLD analysis project Ga0209702, IMG submission 187210) | Freshwater microbial communities from Lake Fryxell liftoff mats and glacier meltwater in Antarctica - FRY-01 (SPAdes) (version 2) | ecosystem: Environmental > Aquatic > Freshwater > Ice > Glacier... | reverse complement strand
CGCTACGGGCCTGGTTAGGTTGAGACTCAAACTAAAAATGCGCCGGCGCGAGGCGACGCGATGCGCGCTAAAAGCGCGCGGACCATAGGAAAAAAACATTGACTAACGAGCGCGGGAGCGGCCCTTGGTCCGCGCGTTTTTAACGCGCTACGGGCCTACTGGCATCGGGACGGCCCTAGTCATGGTACCCCTCCAAAGCCCGTCAATGCGACAGCCTCTTTTAGCGCGCAATGCACGCCAAAACATTTGCTGGTTGGGGTCCGCCTCGAGCGCCAGTGATGCGCGCAAAATACGCGCGTACCAATGACCTGCCCCACACCGATTGCGTCCGGGGGGCAACCGGTCTTGCCACGGGCTCTGACCGGACCGGCCTAGAACTCGATTGCCCTGAAATGTACCCGGTGTGGCCTTGTCAGCGCCCGAGTAAGGGCGTAGCCTTCTCCGCATGGAAACACCTTTGTCGATTTGGCAGTTAGAAGTCCGCGTCTCGAATATCGAATCGTCGGTCCAGTTTTACGATGGGGTCTTCGATTGGAAGATCAAGCGTCCGCACGCGAACTACGCGGTCTGCGACACAGGTCGCATGCCGATGATCTCGCTGATGCAGATCGCCAACGAGAACGTCCCGACCGGCGTCGCGCCCTACTGGCTTACGTCGCATTGCGATCAAGCCGCGGCCCGCGCGCAGATCTTCGGCGGACGTATCCTCCTTCAACGAAAAGAGAGCCCGCCCAATGGCTTCTGGACTCACTGCCTCGACAGCAGCGGCTCCGAGGTCGCCTTTTGGGAGACCTCGATTGGCGGGTCCCCGACCCTCGTGGGTTCCGGGCGCAACGACGTGTTCTGGCTTGAGATTCCGTCAAACGACGCCCAAAAGAGCGCGACCTTCTACAACGAGGTCTGCTACCTCGACATGCGCATGAACCCGGATAACCCCGACTTCGTGTTCTATGTCGACGAGGACTCGCCGGTAGGCCTCGGTGTTGTCGGCGGCGAACGCGGCGAACAGCTCGAGGGGCTGACCTTCTACGTTCACGTCGACAGCGTGGCGACGGCGCTTAAGGCCACGACGGCCAACGGCGGCGAGGTCTTGGTCGCTGACGCGGTCTCGGCCGAGGGCAAGCCTTTCGCCGTGATCGCCGACCCCGATGGCAACAAGATCGGCCTCCAGGAGCGCTGAACCTCAGCTTGAAACGCATAGAAACGCGGAAAAGGGGCCTATAGAGGGCCCCTTTTTCGCGTCTGCGGCCGACTGGCAGTGGCCGCGTCGTGTCGTGGTGACGGCCCGTGAACGGCCCCCACGTGGCCCGCATACGCGCGCGACAACACACAGGCCTCAGTCCGCACGGCTGGGGCCTGCCGCCGAAAACCCAAGAAAAAAGCGCGCCCCCGGGGGACGCGCTTTTTCGTGTGGGCCGTGTGGCCGGATCAATAACCGAAGAAGCTCGTGAGCTTGTTCCAGGAACCCTTCACGGTCGTCTTGGCGTCGTTGTAGCCGGACTTGAGGGTCGTGCTGCAGCTGGAGAACGTCTCCGAGGCCGATTCCCAAGCCTTCGTGGCGCCTTCCTTGACCTTGCTCGCGGTCTCTTTCGTGCGATTCCACGCGTTCTTGGCGCCAAGCTTGAGGTCGTCGACCCCCAGCTTGCCGTCGCCGTTGGCGTCGAGCTTGCCCTTGAGGTTCTGACTAACCTCCTTGGCCTTCTCGACGGCCGCGTTCACCGTCTTCTTGGCGTCGGAGTAGAGCTCCTTCGCCTTGGTGACCGTCGCGTGGTAGCTGGACTTGAGCTGCTCGCCTGCCGCCTTGGCTGCCGCCTTGGCGTCAGCCGAGTCGATCTTGCCGTCGCCGTTCACATCCAGCTTCGCCTTCGCAGACTGGTAAGCCTCTTGAGCGTGCTGGACCGTCGAGTGGTAGGTCTCGGAAATGGCCTGCATGGCCTGGCCGGCCTTCTCCTTGCCGAATTGCGCCGCTTTTTCAATGCCTTGGCGTGCGTCAGCGAGTGACAGCTTGCCGTCGTTGTTCTGGTCGAGGAAGCCGTGGACGGCATCCTTGGCCGCGGTACCCTTGCTCTTGAGCCAGCCAAAGGCGGTGCTCCCCTTGCCGCTGATGTAGTCCCAGCCACTCTTGGCCTTGTCCTTGGCGTAGTTCGCGCCAGCCTTAGCTTTCTCCTTGGCCCACTGGGCGCCCTCGCCGAGCTGGTGCTTGACCTCTTTGGCGCCCGAGACCACGTCCTGCCAGTCGAGCTTGCCGTCGCCGTTGCGGTCGGCCGTGCTCTTCGCGCTGCCATACCACTGCTGCGCCTTCGCCCAGCCAGCCTTTGTGCCCTCGACACCCTGGTTGTACATCGACTTCGCGCCGGTCCAGGCCTTTTGGCCGATCTCGACGGTCTTGTTGGCGACCTTCTTGGCGCCGACCCTCACGTCGTTGGCGCCAAGCTTGCCGTCGCCGTCCTGGTCCAACGCGTCGTGGGCCTGCTTGCCCTTCTTCTTGACGTAGTCGATGCCTTGCTTGCCCTTCTCTTTCGCGTAGTCGACGCCGTCGCCGATCTTCTCTTTCGCCTTGCTGGCCGCGTCCTTAGTGGCGTCCCAGGCCTTGCCGGCGGCTGCCGCGCCGTCACCTTTTAAGGTAAACTTGCCGTCGCCGTCTTGATCCATCGCGCTGATGAGCTTGTCGACGCCCTTGTCGACGACCTTGGCACCCTTGCGCATCCCGTCGGCGCCGTGGGCGGCGAAGTCTTGGGCGCTGATCTTGCCGTCGCCGTCGTGATCGAGCGCGCTGTAGACCGCTTTATAGCCCTTGATCCCGAGCTCTTTGGCCTTCTCGGCGGCTTTCACCGCGAGCTCCCAGCTCTGCTTGACGTCGATGACGACTTCAAGACCGAGCTCTCCACCGAGGCCGAGGGCCGCGCTGAGTGAGCCACCCACGTGGATCTTGCCGTCGGCGTAATAGAACGAGCCCTCGGCTGAGGCCTCAGCGCCGGCGATGCCGGAGGCCTTGCCGGTGACCGAGACGGGGCCCATGTGCAGGGTTCCCTTCGCCTCGGCTTTAACACCAGCGCCCGCTTTCGCCGAGCCCTTGAGGCCGATCATGTCCTTGGTAAGGTACGCGCCGCCCTCGACGCCGGCCTTCGCGTAGACCTCTGCGCTGCCTTCAACCTTGGCGCCCGCGGTCAGTTCCTTCTCGACCCCCTCGATCTTGATGCCGGGGGTTGTGTATGCCGCTTCGCCGGCGATACCGGCGCTTACGCCGAGTCCCGCCTTGCCTTCCGCGACGGCGCCCTTTTCGCTGATGCCGGCGTTGCCGCTAGCACCGACGTAAGCATCGGCTTGGGCGTGGATGTCGCCCTCGACTTTGCCGTATTTACCGGTCTTTTCGCCCTTCATACCTGCTATCGCGTTGGCGGAGTAACCCGCCTGGCCCTCGACGCTAGGGCCCTTGATGCCGACAAGGTTCTGGGCCGCGCCAACATAGTCACCCTTGCCGGCGGCCTTTTTGACCTTGTCGGCGTCGGCGTCTCCCTTGCCCGCCACGGTGACGTCCTTGGTCACCTTGCCGTACGTGCCGCCCTTGACCGTGGTTCCGGCGTAGCTGCCGTACTTTCCTTCGGCCTTCGTCTCGTGGAGCGTCGGGATCTCTTTGAGGTCGGGCGCGGGGATGCTGCCCATGTTCTTCGCCTCGATCGTGGCGTTCTCGACCTTACCCTCGTCGTTGAGCACGTCGCCGGGGCGGTTGCCCTTGCCGGCGCCAACCGCCTTGGTCCCTTCTGCCCCCGTCACATCATAGGTATTCGAGGGGTCAGTCTTCTTCTGAATCGAGCCACCCGGCGCAAGCGCCGCCGCGCCCTGATCGTAGGTCATGCCCTTCAATGCAGATTTCGTCGAGTTTGACTTCGGTTCGATCACCGGCGTCGTGGTGGTCGTCGGAGAGTTAGTTTGTTCGGTCTGGCGATCTTGAAGCATGGTAGTTTCCTTGAGCCATGGGGGGCGTCGAGAACGAGATAAGTGCTTACCCGGCAATGACACGCACCAGTTTCAAAGCCGCAGCGCAGGGCGCGCGAGGTCTGGGGGTGGCATTGCAAAAGGACCGACTTGTCCTTATTCTGCGTCTCGTTCGGACAACGTGTCAAGAGGCGTGCCTTAAAAGCGCACGCAATTTTGGATCATCGCGCCGCGTGCGACGTTCGCGCCGAGGCGCAACTCGCGCGTCGACGGTCCGTTGACACGTTTGGCCGGTGACTTCCCCAAACTAAATGAAAACGCAAAGGATCGACGATGGACATGCAGACCTACCATGACGCGGTGTGGGCACAAGTAGAAGAGCAGGGCGGGCCGATGGAGAGCGTGGGCCGCCAGGCGAACGCAGACCTTATAGAGGCCCTCCGGGAGAACGGCCTTAACCCTCATCAGACGGCCCTCGTGGTGGTCGAGCTGGTGACGCGGACCCATCAGACCCTCAAGCACTGCTTTCCCCTCTTCGAGGATCTCGGTAAGACAGTGAAATTTATGGGTCATCTTGTGGACGAGGGCGCCCACGTCGCGGACGCGATGACGCGCATGCTCGAGGCCAAGGTACTGATGGCACAGGTCTATAATTTCATTTCGCTTATCGGCCCGGGTGCCGATGTCGATGACTTGCCACCGGTGACGGAGACGCAGGCGATGGTAGAAGAGTCCGAGGGCGAGCTGGCCGAGTGGTATGAGCGCCTCAAGGCGGCGTCCGGTGACGGTGATGCCTGAATTGGCGTCGGCCAGGCGCTGTGCGCGAGGACTTGTGTCCTCGCGCACAGCGGGGCGTTTATGAGCGTCAGCGACATCGATATCCCCGAGATCGCCGACGGTTCGGTGTGGCTCAAGGCCGGCCTCGCGAGGCGTTTCAGCGTCTATCAGAAGCTGTCACGCGCGCTCGGGCCGGATTGGGCTGTGTCTCGGGCTGGTTCCGCTGGTCGAGATTCGGATCCGCTGCGGCCCGTGGAGATCGCGGGCCTGTCGCTGGTCCACCAACCGTCCTCCCTCGCGTTTCGGTTGGTGCCTGGGTTCGCGTGTTACGCCGGGTTCTCCGCGGGCGAGCTCGATCCGGTGCGTGAGGCGATGGCCGCCGCCGGAAAACCAGCGCAAGATGGCCCCCGGCTGCCGTCCGATGGCGGACAGGCCGTGAATGTCGCGCCCTTCCTTTTATGCGCTTGTCCCGTGCGAGTCTCCGAAGTCGGCGCGCTGATCAGGCTCGACGGGGGTCAAGGCCGATGGCGGTCTCGCGGCGCGGGTCGCTTTTTTTCGGCCGGACGAGGCTCTGGCGGCGCTCGCGCCGGGGCCCTTTCACCTGCCGACCCCAAATCAATGGGAGAGCGCCTATAGGGCGGGCACGCAGACGCCCTTCCCTTGGGGCAACGACATCCCTGAATCCATCACGTCGATCCCCGCACATGCGCTGGATTTCGCGGACTTTGGGGTTTTCCCGGAAGGGACCGCGGCGGACGGCGCCTACTTTGTGCGCGGTGGTGCGGTCGTGCATGCGCCTTGGACCGTGGCGGATGCGGGGTGGGCCAGCTTGCTCGCGGGTCTGCAGGCGCCGTGGGGTGCCGATGCTATCGCGACGATCCGCCCCGTGTGCCCTCTACCGTCTTGATGCGGGCTTCGCACGAAAGCCATTGCGCGCGGGCCTAGGCCTGTTTACAAACGCGCGGCGATCAATGACTTGTGCCCACGGAGAGACATCATGACCCAGGTAACTCACGCCATCAGCCCCACCCGCGCGGAGAACTATCCAGACTGGTATCAACAGGTCGTGAAGTCCGCCGATCTCGCGGAGAGCTCTCCTGTTCGCGGTTGTATGGTCATTAAACCATGGGGTTACGCGATTTGGGAGAATATCCAGCGCGTGCTCGACGGGATGTTCAAAGAGACGGGGCACGTGAACGCGTACTTTCCTCTCTTCATCCCCATCTCGTTCTTGGAAAAAGAGGCCCAGCACGTCGAGGGCTTCGCCAAAGAGTGCGCCGTCGTCACCCACCATCGCCTTGAGGCTGGCCCCAACGGGACCCTCGTGCCCGCCGGCGAGCTCGAGGAGCCACTGATCGTGCGCCCGACCTCGGAGATGATCATCGGGGCGAGCTTCGCGCAGTGGGTCCAGAGCTGGCGCGACCTGCCGCTGCTCATCAATCAATGGGCCAACGTCGTCCGCTGGGAGATGCGCACGCGGCTATTTTTGCGCACAGCCGAGTTTCTTTGGCAGGAGGGCCATACCGCCCATGCCACCGCCGATGAGGCGATCGAAGAGACCCGCCAGATGTTGGACGTCTATACAAAATTCGCGCGCGAGTGGATGGCGATGCCCGTCATTCCTGGCGAGAAGACCGCGGCCGAGCGCTTTCCCGGCGCGGTCACGACCTATACAATTGAAGCGATGATGCAGGATCGCAAGGCTCTGCAGGCGGGGACCTCGCACTTCCTGGGCCAGAACTTCTCCAAGGCGCAGGAGATCCGTTACCAGAGTAAGTCCGGTGGGTTGGAGTATGCGTGGACGACCTCATGGGGCGTGTCCACGCGCCTCGTCGGGGCGCTCATTATGACCCACTCCGACGACGATGGGCTGATCCTGCCGCCGCGGCTGGCCCCGAAACACGTTGTAATTATTCCGATCTGGCGCAAGGAAGCCGAGGCCGAAGAGGTGCTCGCCTACTGCGCGCAGCTGGCCAAAGAGATCGCCGCCACGACCGCGATGGGCGAGCCCGTGCGCGTTCAGGTCGACAAGCGCGATATGAACGGCGGCGAGCGGGTGTGGGACCAGATCAAGAAGGGCGTGCCGATTCGCCTGGAGGTCGGTCCTCGCGACCTCGCCAAAGACAGCGTCTTTATGGGCCGCCGCGACAAGACCCCGAAGGACAAGCGGGGCATGACGCGCGTCGAGTTTCTCGCCGAGGTCGGTGGAATTCTCCAAGAGATCCAAGACACTCTCTACGAGCGCGCCCTCGGATTTCGCGACGCGGCGACGGTCGACGTCGCCGACGAGGCCGCCTTCTTCGCCTACTTCGAGGATGAGGCCGAATCGGGCTTCGCGCGCTGTTTCGCGGCGGATGATCCGGCCTATGCGGAAAAACTCAAAGAGATCAAAGTGACGGCGCGTTGCATCCCGGTCGAAGACAACGACGAGACGGGCACCTGCATCTTCACCGGCGCTACCGGTGTGCGTCGCGCGATCTTCGCTCGCGCCTACTGAGACGGCCGCTCGCCGAGTCGGTGCCTTTGACCGGCGCCGGCTCGGACGCTACTGTCGCGCCATGAATGTTCACCGTGAATTGTTGTCTTGGCTTGGCCGCGCGTGCTTGCTCGCTGGGTCGGTTGTCTTGTCCACAGGCTGCGCCTCCACGCAGCAGCCGCGCTGGATCTCCGGTGTATGTGGGGCCTCCGCGGCCTTCTCTGGTGCGGTATCGGCAAACGTGGACGTCAAGCCCCAGACGGCCGGCGGCACCCATTACAACTTGGAGGTCCATGTCACCTCGCCCGAGCGCGGTCTGATGGGCTTCGGCTGCGATCTCTTGCCGGCCTCGATTCGCTCGGGCTTCAGTGGGGCGGGACTGTCTGAGAACGCGATCGCGAGCCTCAAAACGAGCGGGTATGCGGCCTCCAAGGACGAACAGGGCACCACGGCGTCGCTGCATGAGCGGCGCCTCATCCTTGAGAAGAAGGGCGAGTCGCCCTTTCACGTCGTCTATCGCTGGCCGGACAATCAAGCCTTTCTAAATCGCGCGTTTTGGCATCAGACAAAGGCGGTCTCGACATCCGAGGTCAGGTCGTTTTTGGGATCCTGGATTGAAGGGTGGGACTTCTATCGCCCATGGCAGACCGTTGGGATTGGCGAGTGCGCGGCACGCTTCGCGTTTCCGACCACGCCAGAGTGCGGCTTCATCGTCGGGACGGACAACTTCGTGACGCGCTGCACCGCGACGTCAGGCGCCGGACAACCTCGCTTCGTGGTCGAGTGCATGATCCAAAAGGACGACACGGAAGAGAACGAGGCGGCGACCTTCAAGGCCCTCGACCAGGGCATCTCACTCGCGAGGACCCGAGCCTTCGGCGGGAGCGCGGTGCTCAACAACATATTTGTTGAGAGCGCACGCAGCGCCGTCCCAAACCTCTGGGTTCGGGGCCGCCGGCACTCGCTTAGGTCCAACGACGGCAGACAGCATCGAGAGACCCTCATCGCGGCGAGGCAGGCGACGATCTACGCGCTCTGGGTCGAGTGGGAAGAGGGGGCGATCCCGCCGGCGATGGCGACTATCCAGCGATTCTTCGATCGCTTCGGCGAGTGAACCACCTAGTATGGGCGGATCTTTAGGGCGCGACGACCTTGAGCGTCGGTAGCTGTGAGAGCTCGAAGGTGTATCCGGCGTCGGCGCCAGCCCCGTTGACGTCACACCAGGTCCAGCTGAGGCCGTCGTCGAGAGAGACCCGAAAGACCGCCTGATAGTCGGTCGCGGTGGTACGCGCCGGTGCTCTCAGCGAGGCGGCGAAGACGTCCTCACCTGCGGAATCGTTGCGCACAAACATGGCCGGAACGAAGCCCCAATCGACCTGTGACAGGGGCGAGGCCCCGAAGCGCCCGTAGCCGAGCTGCGCCATTAGGTTGGGCGGCGTCCCGTCGTGTAAGTCGGTCAAACCCCGCTCGAGGACGCTGCCTTCGAATATAGCGGTGGCGCCGGCCACCACTTGGACGGAGTTGCCCCCAAGGATCGCGCAGAGGTCGGCCTCAGCCTCTGCAGCGGGGACCTGGTCGTTGGCCACCGTGTCTTCATTGCAGGCGCAAATAAGCGGCGGAGATGCACTATTTCGTGGCGCGGCGGGGCCGGCGAAGAAGTCCGTGCTATTCATGTTGTGGTCAACACATCCTCCGACGTCGCGCCAGGTCGCGTTCGTGCTGCTGGGCGAGGGGGCGCCGACTGTCTGGGAGCCTTCGGCGCAGTTCACCGTGCCGTATCCCACGAAGTCGATGATTCGGGACGTCGTCGGACAGGCGTCTTGCGGGAACGCGGTGCTCTGCCCGGTGAGCAACACAGCCTTGCCGGCCGAGCTCGCGAGGGACATGGTACCGATCTGATCGGGGATCGGGAGGTCCGCGCCGACGGTCCCTCCGGCTTGTCGCACGAGGAAGTAGCCCCCCGGCGCGATCACGCCCGCGAGGTTTGTCACGGCGGTCCAATTGATACCGGTCGCACCAGCATAGCGAATGGACCAGCCGTCGAGGGTGACCGGGTGGGCCGTCCGGTTGTGGAGCTCCACATAATCGTGGGTATAGCTCGCGCCGCTGTTGCCGCCGGCGCCGTAGACTTGACTGATCGCCACGACCGGTGAGCCGCCGCACGCGAAGGGGGTCCGGGTCTGAAAGCTCGTCGAGAACTCCTCGGCGAGCGAGACCCCGTTGGCCGACGCGGCGCCGGTGGTGATACGCCACTTGTAGGTCAGCCCGTGCGTGAGGTTGGGGCGTGGGACGAGCGAGATCGTCGATCCGCCGGCGGAGAGCGCCATCGCGGCTCTATCAAAGGGGACACAGGTGGTGAAATTGTCGAAGCTCAGCTGGATGCTGCCGACACAAGGACCGAAATAGTCTTGGGCGGTGAGCGTCGCGGCGTTCATCGGCACGGAGAAGTTGGCGATGAGCGGCGCGTCGACAGCCACCTCGGCCCTGTTTGCGGCAGGTACCGTGCGGATCACCTGGACGCCGGTGGCGCACGAGCTGTTCGTCGCCCCGGGCGTGCCGAAGGAGCCCACACCAAAGGGCGTCGTCGCGAGGCACCAGTTGTTGGCGCTGTCGTTGCGGATGTGCGGGCTAGGATCGTCTAATGAGGCCGGGTTAAGCGAGGTGCTGACGTCGAGCCCTCGGGGCCAGCTGGCCGAGCCCAGGACCGCGTCCACAAGCGTAACCCCATACGTGAGCTGCAGGGAGACGCTCTCGGTGCCCCAGAGGAGCTCTGGCCAGACGAGGTCCAGCATGACGCCGCCATTGAGCGCTAGATCATCGTTGGCGCCTATGACTAGGAAGGTCCCGGCCTCCATGAAGATGTCTTGGTCGATGCTGAGGATATCGTCGCCCCCGAAGTCGATCCAGAGACCGCGCAGGTTTAGGGGGGCTGGGGTAGGATTATGCAATTCCAACCATGTCGCGTCATGCCCGCCGGTCGCGTCGATGAAATACTCGGAGATGACGAGGTCGCCAGCCCGGTCGGGGAGACGCCAATCTTGGCAAGCCCCCTCGGCGCAATAGGCCGGGCAGGGGGTCGTGAAGCCGCCCGTGCGATAGTCGCATCTGAAACGATCATCCGCGATAGTGCAGATCCCAGTGTTGGCGGGGGAGACGACGCTGTCGCCCTCGCAATAGCGCGCGGGTGTGATCGTACAAGGGTTCGGCAGACAGGGGTTCGTGACGGTCAGAGCCGCGGCATCGGCTAGTGAGAATCCGTCCTCGGAGCCGTCGCGGCCGGCGCCGCGGTTGAGGTCGCAGAGGGTCCAGGTCGCCCCGGCGTCTCCGCTGACGCGAAAGGCGACCCGGTAGTCGCCCGGCGTGGGGGGGCTCTTGGTTTGGCGCGACCAAGCGTCAAGCGTGGGTTCGAAGCCTGCGAGGGTCGAGGTCCAGCCGTCGTCCGGGAGGGCCGGGACCCAGACCCAGCTTGCGGGGGGCGCCGTCGTGTTGGCGGCGACGACGGCGAAGCTGGCGCGGATTAGCGGGTGGGGGTCGTTGCGGGTGAGGTCGACGTCCGTGAGGCCAGGCGCGTGGAAACGACCAGAGACCGTGAAGTTGCGGTTCGGAGAGAGCGCGGGTTCGCTAAGGGGCTGCAGGCGGCATCGCGCGATCTCGAAGCGGCAGCGCGTGTTGTCGCCCCCGGGGGTCCCTCGGTCGCCGGAGCCGTAGGGCACGGTGGCGGCGCACCAGTTGGCGGCGAGGGTCGGATCGCTGGGGCCAACCGCGAGCTGGACGCTGGCGCCGACGGGGATCGCGAGACTGAGGGGCGACTCGCCGTCGCTGCCGAAGTTGAGCGTCGCGATCTTGGCCCCGTCGTGGCGCAATGTGAGGACATCGCCGGCACTGTTGAGCGCGAAGTCTCCCGGGAGCTCTAGGTCGACGGCGGCGCCTCCGTTAGCGACAGTGTTCCCAGAGCGGCCGAGGACCACGTAGTCTCCTGGCGCGACCGTGTAGGCAGCGTCGATCACGAAGGTGCTGGTCTTGGATTGGAGAGTCAGGTTGGTCAAGACGAGGGCGTCTGTGGTCGTGTTCGAGAGTTCTAGCCATTGACCGGCGCTGGCGGCGACGGCCTGAGGGTTGAGCATGAGCTCGGTGAAGACCAGCTCACCCTCGGTGGGGTGACGATCGCTGCGGCATTCGCCTAGGGTGCAAAAGAGCCCGGCGTCAGCGCAATTGACGCGGCTCAACTCGGTGTGGGTGCAGACCGCCGTGACTAGTTCCGGATTTGAGCACACACCGTCGGGCGACCAGGTCACGCTGGCCGCGCCGTCGCAGCTAGGGCCCTTCGCGGGGCATGGGTTGGGGTCACAGGGGTCCATGAAGATCTGTAGTTTTCCAGCGTTCTCAAAGGCATAGCCGTCTTCCGAGCCGTCGCGTTCGAGGCCCGCGTTGCGGTCGCAGTAGGTCCAGAAGGTCCCGCCGTCGGCCGAGAAGGCGAACGCGTAGTCGTAATCACCGGCCGCGAGCGTCGTCGGGATGTCGGCGACCCATCGGTCGCGGCCGGGGGCCTCGGCCGCTTCAGCGTCCCATGTCGAGTCGGGCGTGGCTTCAACGATTGTCGTCCATGCCCCAGGCGAGGTGTCGCGCGGGCCGATTAGGAGGCGGGCCTTCAAGAGCGGGTTCTCGTCCGTCGCGTGTGTCAGGTCCGTCAGGGTCGGCGCCCACACCGTGCCCGAGGTAACCGCCGTCTGCCCACGCTCAAGGGTGAGGGCGGTCGGCTCGTCGAGGCGACACCATGCGATCGCGGGATTGGTGGGGGTCGTGTCAGAGCCGTCGGGCTGGGAGGCGTCGGGCTGGATCGTGGATGTCTCGCCAGCGAGCTCGCCGTCTGGGGCGCCGGTCAGATCTGGGGCGGCGATGTCCGTCACGAGCCAGACGTCGTGGTCGAAGGACAGCGAGCCATCCCCGCATGCCGAAACCGCCACACATGAAGCGCCGACGACGAGGAGCCAGATTTTTACGTCAATTTTCAAAGGACCTCCAAATACCTTCAGCGCCGTCGCGCGAGGCAGGCGCGCATCTTACATCGACCGACATGTGGGGGACAGCCAGGGATGCAAAGATGCGGTGTTTTTGAGACTCTGGCGAAAACACGGTAGGGCGGGGAGCACCCACAAGGACGACGGTCCCGCCAAGGAGCTCACCATGGAGTTTAGTAAGAATTATTCGCTGCGCTCTCCGCGGATTCCGGCATGGAGCGCATTCGCTTTCGTCGCCTTAGGCCTCACTATGACCTCAATGGTTGGGGCGTGCGCAGATTCCCCGCGGCGCCCGAACGGCGACAGCTGCGGCGCTGACGGACAGTGCGCCAGCGGCTTTTGCTACGTCACCGAGTGTCTTGACCCCGAGGGAGACGCGGACCTCGACGGCCTCACGAATCGCCAAGAGTTCGCGCTGGGGACGAACGCCCACGCGGTCGACACGGACGGCGATGGCCGCTCGGACCGGCTTGAGGTGGGCGAGTCCCTCGGCGCGCCGGCGGATTTCGACGGTGATGGGGTCTTCGACGCCCTCGAGAGCAACATCGTCGACAGCGACCGAGACTGCCTCGTCGACGAGCGGGACCCGGCGAACATGATGCCCGACGCGGCCGCGGTGCTCGCGGAATATGCTTGCTGTTGCGATGGTTTGTGCAGCAAGTCCGGGTGGACTACGACGGCGACCTGCACGGGCGAGACGCTCGTCTGCGAGCGGCCCCAGCCGGATAGGGACGCGGACGGGGTCCCGGACGTCTGCGACGATCCACACATCGACCTCGCTCCCGAGCTGCGCGCGGCCGCCTGCGCAGATCTCTGCGTCGACATCGCGGAACGTTGTGACCAGGCGCGCCCAGACTGCGTGGCCGAGTGTGCGGCGTTGAGCCGAGACGAGGGGCTGTGGATCGCCAACTATGTGTGCCTCAGCAGCTCCTGCGATGAAGGGGCCTGTTTCGGGGAGGGAGGGACCTTCCCCGAGCCAGAGAAGTGTGCGGCCGCTTGTCGGGGGATCATTGACTGCGGCCTTGGACCTCGCTTTGAGGTTGGGGATGCGCTGATGTGTCGTCTGAACTGTGCTGGCAGTTTTGCCGCGGACGGCACCTCGGCCACTTCAATTGAGTGTCTCGCCACCCTCGACGGGCTGACCCCTTGCAACGTCGCGGACGCCGCAGGCTGCTTCGAGGAGGGTGGGCTCTGTCGCTCGGCGTGCGAGCGCCTCGAGCCATTGCACGACCAAGCCTGCCCCTCGACGGCCCCTGTTTTTGAGCGTTACTCAAATCAATCAGCGTGCGAGGCGTCCTGTGGTGAGCTGCCTGGCCGCGAGCAGCTCCGGTTCGTCGGCTGCCAAGTCGGGAGCGCGTGCGCGACGCCGGAGTTTGACTGCGCCGCGCTCGGCCCGCTGCCGACGGCGGACTCGCATTGCGAGACGGTCTGCGGCGCGATCACCACCGCTTGTAGCCCTGCCGGCTGGCAGGACGAGCCGCTCTGCGTCGAGGTGTGCGAGGGGTTTCGGCCTCACGTGCCTTGGACGGACGCGGCGCTGTCCGCCAACTGCCTGAAGGATCTTCTTGGGCAGTGCGATGGCGGCCTCGACGACATCTTTGGACCCCTTTTGCAGTGCATGGCCCAGACCTCGCCGGCCTGCGAGACTTATTGCGCCAAGATGACCGAGTGCGTCGGGCAGTCCGACCCCAATTGCCCCGCCTTTTGCACCCTCATTCAGATCGAGCAGCCCGGCAGGATTCAGACCGTCTCCGAGTGTTTGGGCGCGAGGTCCGCGTGCGATGGGTATCTCGACTGCCTATCGATACAGCCGTCGGCGATCTGCGTGCCCTCGTGCGCCAGCCAGCTCGCCTGCGACCCTGAGAGTTTCCCGTCGAGCGACGCCTGCGTTCAGGCATGCGCAGCGGGGCTCGGGACACCCGGCGACGGTTTCGCGCACGAGGTCTGCGAGACGCTCAACGACAGCTGCGACCTCGCTTGCGGCGCGCTCTTGGAAGGGGGTGGTCCGTCGCCCGCTTGCGAGGCCGCCTGCCGTGGTAGTGGGGCCTGCGATGCCTACGCCTATGGCCTGTGCGCCGAGACCTGCCGGGCCTTCGAGGCGGTCTCGTCGGAGCCGATCGATCACGCCTGCCTTGTCACCCAGCTCGGGCCTGAGTGTGATGTCGCTCAGGTGCGAGCGATGTGCGGACTCTAGCCTTCCATTGTCGCCGGGTTGGTCGCGGCGCCGCGTCCAGGCGCCGCCTCTTCTTGGCGAAAGTGAGCGCAGGCGAACGCGTGTTGGTCCTTACAATCTGGGCATCGGCGCGTAGGCGAACCTCCGGCTGGGACATTGATTGTTAAGCTGGGGTGGACAAGGTCATTAATCCCGTGCCTAATAGCAGGACAACGAAGGCGGACCCTCTGCCGCAAGCAAATGCGGGCCGTCCAGTGCGCCGAGGAGTGTTATGCGTAGTACGTTGGTGGTTCTGTCCCTCGCAGCGTTAGGTCTCTTGGTCTATTATGGCGGGTTTGTCGTCGGACCCAAGATCCAGTCGGGTGTGCGGGCGAATGCCCAGGGCGCAGCCCAGGCCGTGTACGGAGGCGTGCAGGTGCAGGTCTTCGCGCTCGACGCCGAGATCACGGGCGTCGTGCCCTCCGAAGACATGCGTGAGGGCGTCAAGCGCGCCGTCGCACGCGTCGAAGGGGTCCGCAAGGTCGTCGATAAGATGACGGTCGAGCTGGTTCCCTCGGGCAAGCCTATCAACGCCGCCGAGGTTGACGCCTTAGGCGCCGGGATCGCGGTGGTTCCCGAGGCAGTCGACACCGACGTCGTGGACGGACCGGGCGAGGCCGACGTCACCGATGAGGCCGAGGACGTCGCCGCGCTCGACGATGATGTTGTGGATGATGATGTGACCGCCGCGGACGAAGAGGTCGGTCCTGACGACGTCGCCGACGAGCCTCTCTCCATGGATGCGATCGAGGCCGCTGCTGCGGTCCCTGATGCGCCCGCGATGCTGGAACTGAAATGGAACGGCTTGAAGCTCACAATGGCCGGGGCCGGATCGAAGGCCCTCGTCGCGTCGTTGAACGAGCTGATGCTTAGTGACTACGTCGCGGATGACTTCGTCGGCGAGGTCGCGACGACCGAGATGGCACCGCCAGCCGGATTTGACGCTGGGGCCAAGTTGCTGACGCAGCTCCTGGCGACCGCGAAGTCCGGCTCCTTTCGTTTGGAAGACAAACGTCTAAAGGTCGATGTTGTGGTGGCCGATGCCCCCGCGAAGGCGAAGTTCTTGCGAGGGTTGGCGCGCGTCTCGGGTGCATACAAGCGCGAGGTCAATGTAGCGATCGAGCCTGAGCCTGCGGTTGTTGTCGAGCCGGCCACTGCCGAGGTCGCGCCAACGCCTCCGGCCGCGACGGTCAAGGATCCGGGCGGCGCGCTATCGGTCGTCCAATGTCAGGCGCTCATCGACGCTGCGTTAGACGGGCCCGAAAAACAGTTCAAGTTCACACGTTCGGGTAGCTCGCGTCTTGCCCCCGAGGCAGCCACGAAGGTCAATGAGATCGCGGGATTCCTCAAGCGTTGCCCGGCGGCGACCGGCGAGATTCACGGCTTCCATCACAATCAGGGTGACCCGGATGAGATCCGCAGCCTCACTCGCAAGAGAGCATACTCCGTCCACGCCGCGATCGTCGCCGCGGGAATTGATGCGAAGCGGTTCACCTACCAGGGCATGGGGTATAATTACCCCAAATATCCCAATAAAATCGAGACACGTCACCTCAACGAGCGCGTTGAATTCAAGCTGGGAGTAGATTGAGTTATGGGTTACCTCGTTACTGAAATCATCGTACTTCTCGTCGCTGCGGCCCTAATCGGGGTCGTGCTCGGCTGGGCGCTCTTTGGCGGTGCAAAGAACAAAAAGGGCGCAGCCTCGACCGCCGGCTCGTCCGACGCCGCCAAGCTGCAAAAGCAGCTCAACGACGCCACGGCGCGCGCCGCTGAGGCCGAAGGGCGTGCTGGCAACCTCGGCGAGCGGATTGAGTCACTCGAAAAAGAGCTCGCCAGCGCGAAGACTTCTTCGGGCGCCGTCGCCGCCGATGAGCGCATCGCGGCCCTTGAGGCTCAGCTCCGGAGCCGTGACGCCGAGCTCTCGGCCGTCGCCAGCAGCGAGCCAGGTGAGGTCTCAGCGCTTGAGCTGATGCGGGTCAAGAGCCGCCTCGAAGAGAAGACGGCCGAGGCCGATACGCTCCGTCGGGAATTCGACGCGTACAAGGCCACCGGCGGTAAGCTCGAGAACGTCCTCGTCGTCGAAGAGCTGCAGGCTGAGATCGCCGAGCTCAAGGCCACGCTGTCCACTTCGAGTGGTGTCGAGAGCGCAGATGAGGCCGCCAAGGCCGAGATCGCGCGGTTGGGTGAAGAGAACGCCAAGATCAAGGCGAGCCTGGAAGAGGTCAATGACGATCACGAGGCCGATCAGCAGGCGCTCGAGGAGCAAGACGCAGCGATTGACAAGCTGACGCGCGAGCTCGTGGCGGCCCAGCAGCGGATCGCCGAGTTGGAGGGTACGACGGTCTCGGCTCCGCCGCAGAAGACCACGAGCTCGAGTTCCCTCCCGTTTGTGCCACCGCAGGCGGCCTTTATCGCGGCTTCCCCGGCCCCGGCCCCGGTCGTCGCTCCTGTTGTCGATGAAGACTATGATGATGACGACGACGACGGCGCGACGATGGCGGTCTCGTTGGAGCAGCTTGTCGCCGCGGGCCTTGGTCGCCACGTGCCGGCTGCTCCCGCTCCCGGCTCAGCCGCGACCCCGCCGGCCCCGGCCCCCGTGGCTGCGACCCCGGCGCCCAAACCGAAGCCTGCGCCTGCGCCTGCGCCCGTCGTCGAGGATGAGGAGGAGGATGACGAGTCCACGATGGCCATCGATCTCAGCAAGCTCGTCGGCAAAGTTGATGCGACGACCGATGTTGGCTTGTCACGGGCCCCGGCGACCGTGTCGGACCCCGAAGAGAACGAGTCTACCGTCGCTCTCGCGCTCGATAGCATGGTCGGGTTCATCGACAACTCCGCGACCTTGCAACAGTCTCGTCCCGCCGGGTCAGCCCCTGATGATCTCAAGCTCATCAAGGGCATCGGACCTGTCTCCGAGACGCGCCTCAATGACTATGGCATCGCCACGTATCGCGCGCTGGCTGCCTTGTCTGAGGACGAGATCGGCGCGGTGGCGGACCATGTAAAGATGTCCCTCGATCGCGTTCGCCCGTGGGTCGAGCAGGCCCGTGAGATGGTTGAAGGCTGAGGCCAGCCCTCGACGAGGCCGTTATTGGCCTTGTCGGACACACTCTGGATGGTAGAAGAAGGGTCTGTCGCGCAAGCGGCGGGCCCTTCGTCGAATTGGAGTTTCTAAGTGGTTGAGATGATGATGGAAGTCGAGCTCAAGTATCGGATCGACGGTCAAAGGAGCTTCCAAAAACTTCTGGCCGCCCTTCCGCCGGCTGAGTCTTCGTTTGTTCAGACCAACAACTATCTCGACGACGCCGCCCGCAGCCTCCGCAAGGCCCCCATCATGCTACGGGCCCGCGAGGTTAGGTTGCCAGCTGGTGCTCTTTCATCCCTCGCGCCGTCGGTCACTTTTGAGGCAAAGCGCCGGATCTCGAAAGAAGACGGCCTCTTCATCTCCGAGGAGCGGGCGCAGGTGATGTCGCTCGACGAATGGATGGCGATTAAAGTGAGGGGACTGCCGATCCCGACGGATGGCCCGCTCTTTCGATGGCTCGCGGGGGTCGCACCCCATGGTGGTCTCGCCATTATCGGCAAGACGACGAACCATCGTCACCAGATCCGTAGTGATCTCTTCGTCTTGGAGCTTGACTGCACCCAGTTTCCGGATGGCTCCGAGGAATTCGAGGTCGAGTGCGAGACTCACTTGCCCGACGCGGGTCGGGCCCACATCGAGGACCTCTTTGGCCGCATCGGAGTCGAGGGCCACCCCCAAACCAAGGGTAAATACGCACGTTTTCTGAAGAAGGCGGGTCTGTGAGTCCCTCCATCCGAGGTCGGGTTTTTTGGCACCGGCGTGTCGAAGCCAGGCGCACGGGGCGGCGGGAAGCGTTAACCCCCCGTATCCTGAGACGGCAGCGTCGCGTGATTTGTACATTCCACTTTATGGCCTCGGGGCCTTCACGCTGAGGTCAACCGGGCTCGCGCCCAACGCTAAAGGAGCTACCGATGCCTAAGATGACCCTCAACACTCTTCGCTCGCCGCGCAAAGCCGCCGCGGCGCTCATGCCAACGGCCGACCAGCTCGGCAATTTCGTGCGCGAATCTTGGAAGCGCCTGTCCGGTATTCCGGGGGGCAAGGCGGTCTTTTCGCGGATCGCCGGGCTCACGGCCCCGTACACGGGCACGATCGGTGCTCAAGTCGTCGAGCTAGAACGAGGGCACGCGAAGGTCACGATGAAGGACCGGCGTAGTGTCCGAAACCACCTCAATTGCGTACACGCGGTCGCCCTCGTGAACCTCGCGGAGCTCACTGGGAACATCGCGATCGCGTTCTCGATGCCGGAGGACGCGCGCTTCATCGTCGCGGGCCTGTCCATTGAGTACGTGAAGAAGGCGCGCGGCACCATTACGGGTCTCTGCGAGTGCCCGATTCCCGAATCGAGCGAGCGAGCCGAGTACCTCGTGCCGGTCCAGCTGTTTAATCCGTCGGGCGAGATCGTCGCCACCGCGACGCTCAAGACCCTTATCGGCCCGCGCCGCAGAACGACTTGACGGCGAGCGCTTCGACACCCGGGCCCTCGGGTGAGGGCCGAGGCCCAGTGGCGGTGGTATGGCTCTCGGTGGCCGCCGCTGTCCTGACGATTGGTCTCAAGGGCTTGGCTTGGTTTCTTACGGATTCCGTCGGGCTCTTGTCGGACGCGCTTGAGTCTCTCGTGAACCTCGCAGGCGCGGTGTTCGCGTTGCGGATGCTAACTCTGGCCCGGACACCCCCTGACGAGGGCCACCCCTTTGGGCACGGGAAGGCGGAATATTTCTCCTCTGGTTTTGAGGGGTTATTGATCATTGTCGCGGCGGCGGCGATCGGCATCGCGGCGGTCTCTCGCCTCAGAGAGCCACACGCGCTGTCGTCGCTTGATGTCGGTCTCCTGCTGTCGGTTGTCGCCAGCGCCATCAATCTCGCGGTCGCGCGCGTCCTCACGAGGGCGGCGGTCCGCTATCGGTCGGTGGCCCTCGAGGCCGACGCGCGTCACCTCATGACTGACGTCTGGACGACCGCCGGGCTCGTCCTCGGGCTCATCCTCGTCATGTGGTTGGAGGCGCCCTGGATCGACCCGGTGCTCGCCCTCCTGGTGGCCGCTAATATTGCGCGTGAAGGTGTGAAAATCATTCGAAAGACCGCCCACGGCCTGCTGGACTCGGCCCTTGACGCCGAGAGTCTGGCAAAGGTCGACGCGGTCCTCGCGCCGCTGGCGTCGTCCGGCGTACGGGTGGTCAGCACGCAGACGCGCCGCGCGGGGCACCAGGCTTTTGTCCAGGTGGTCGTGCAGGTCCCCGGTCTTTGGACGGTGAACCGCGCGCACGATCTGTCGGACCAGATCGAGGCCGGCTTGGCCGACGCGGTCCCGGGGCTCGTCGGGGTCGTGCATGTAGAGCCCTTGCCAGAGATTGGCGTCGTCGCACCCCCTTGATCTCCGCGGCGGACAAGACCTCGGCTGCCCTTCATCGCTTCCCAGACGAAAGCGGTTCCCTTTCCGGGAGTCTGTGGCATGCTGCGCCCGCCCGGACCCGCCCAGTGGCATCCTCCGGCCACGTTCCCCCCAGATCGAAAGGCAGCGACCATGACTGACGAAATCAACGAGATGCAGCTCACCAAGACCGACGATCCCGAACTCCTCGAAGAGTCCCTCTTCGAAGCACGCGCCATTTTAGAGGACGTGCTTGAGGAGATCGCCCAGGCGGCCTATGTCGTCGGCGTCATGCGCGGTCTACTCCCCATGAGCGAAGAGGGTGAGGCCGAGTTCGACGAAGACGATCTTCGCAAGTCCGAGCACCCGACCCTTCAGAAGCTCGCGCTCGTGATCGACTCGATCTACGCCGCGATGGCGACCTTGCCTGAGCTTCCCGAAGGCGAAGACGACGAGGACGACGACGAAGAAGAAGAAGGCGAAGAGGCCTGATTCTCTTCGAGAGTTCGCAAAAAACCCGCCTTCGTTGGCGGGTTTTTTTTTGATGCCGCCGAGCGGCGTCGGCGGCATCAACTCAGAGGGTCGCTACTCAGCGGCGATCGTGAATGTTGAGTGGTGATAGACGAAGCCACCCTCGTCCACGATGTCGACGGTCCACGCGCCCGCGTCGCGGTTGCCAATGCGCTTCGTGACCCAGGTGCGCCAGTGCGGCGACTTGCCGACCTGAAAGGGGAAGCGCCACCTCTCTTCGCCGTCCCTCTTCCAGACGCTCTCGAGGGTGACCTCTCCGATCTTGTTCTCGAATTCCATCCAGATCAGCAGACTCGGGTCCTGCCCGATTACCCACGTGTCACGACGCTCGGCGGGGAGGCGATCGATGATCTCGTTCGTGATCGCGGCGTCGGCCAGCTGCACGTCGTGCATCTTGATCCCTGGTGCGGTCGAGTCATCGTCACCAGGTGGTTGATCCGTAGGCTCTGCCGGTTCCACGGAGTCGGGCTCGGGCTCGGTCGGCGTGGGCTCGACCGCGGCGATCGGCTCGGTGGGCTCGACAGGTTCGGGTTCGGCGGGCACCGGCTCGTCTGGTAGGGGTTCGGCGGGCTCCGGCTCGGTCGGCTTGTCCGTCGGGTCGATGTTGGCCGTGATGGCCGGTTTTACGTCCCCGATTACTGGAGGGGCGGTCTGGACGCCGGGGGCTGGGGCGGTGATAGGATTCGTCGGTTCAGGTGAAACTGGAGGGGCGTCTTTCGAACACGCGCTGGCGCTCAACACCATGCTAGCCAAGATGGTCGGTGCAAATAACTTCATAGAAAACTCCAGACGGGGTACCCGCACAGCTTCACCGCAAAGGGGTGGAGTCTGCAAGGGTCCCGCGCCAGTCGACGCGCGGCCAGCCGCGGGCCTTGGCCAGCCGCCTGAGTCGTGGGTCGGGCTGGACGACGCGTGGGTGGCCCACCGCGCCCAGCAGCGGCGCGTCGGTCGCGGAGTCTGTATAAAACCAAGCGTCTTCCAAGCGCGCGCCCATCTGGTCGGCGTAGCGCCGTGCCAGCGTCAACTTTCCTCGCCCGTAACAGATGGGGCGCGCCAGCGCCCCTGTGAGGTGGCCCGCGTCGTCGGTCGGGAACCTGTTCGCGATCCAATCATCGAGGCCCCACGCGTCCGTCGCCGCCTTTGCCAGCCACGGGGAGCTCGCGGTGTGGAGCACTAGGCGGTGACCATCGGCGCGATGGCGTGCGATGGCCGCGCGTCCGAGCGGAAGCAGCGCGTCGCGGACCCGCGCGTCGAACCACGCCTCGGTCGCCTGCCTGAGGTGCTCTTCGGGCACGCCGCGGTAGAATGAAGCGGCGCGCGCGAGCGCGACCTCCATGTCGATCAGCGACAGGTGATAGAGACCGATCCAGACCGCGCTCTCGAGGAACTGGGTCGTTGGCAGGCGCTCGGCGCGCCACTCGTCCCTCGCGTACAAAAACGCGCTGTTGAAAGGGATGAGCGTCCGATCGAGATCGAAGAACACAAGGATGGGAGCGTCTGCGGACATGTGAGCCTCGACGTTCGGGTGGTGGTTTTTATGGGCGGTAGGGGCACCGTAGCATCTGTCCGGCGATTCTGAGTCCGGAATTCCGTTGTCGTCTCAAAACGGGCCCCCCCGGGCCCCCCAGGCCCCCGCTTCAGATGATCCCCCGCGATCAAATAACTGACATTGTGTCGATTTATGCCGAAGCACGACTTGCGGTCGGCCTCACAACGCCGGTGCATCGGAGCCCTGCTCGTGGCATATAGCTGGCGCGCCACCCGTGGCGCGCGGGAAGCATCAACCTCCGGAGAACTCTCATGGCTCATCCTTGGCACGACTTGCCCAATAATCCCGACGAAGTGGCCCAGGGCTTCAACGCGGTCATCGAGATCCCGAAGGGCTCGCGGGTCAAATACGAGCTCGATAAGCCCACGGGACTCCTGCGCGTTGACCGGATCCTTTATAGCTCGGTCATCTACCCGGCCAACTACGGGTTTATCCCGCGGTCCTATTGCGGCGACATGGATCCCCTCGACGTGCTCGTCCTCGGCAATGAGCCGGTCGTCCCCCTCACGATGATGCGCGCCCGCGCCATCGGGGTCATGCACATGCTCGACCAGGGCCAGCCCGACGACAAGATCGTCGCGGTCCACATCAACGACCCCGCCTTTTCGCACTACACCGACATCGCGCAGCTCCCGGGCCATATCGCGCTCGAGATGCGGCGCTTCTTCGAGGACTACAAAAAGCTCGAAGACAAGGCCGTCATCGTTGAGCAGATGGAAGGTCCGGAGCGCGCTCATGAGGTGCTGGTGGAGGCGCTGCTGAGCTATCGTCGCGAGGAGTCCCGCCTCCGCGGCTGGGGCTGAGCCGACGCGCTCCCGGTGTCCCGCCGGGTGGTGGCAGTTTTTTTGCAAAACAGTTCAAAGGATTCGAAATGTTGCATGATCACGCGGCCCTCGCCCAGCTCTCCTTGGCCCGCCTTCAGCAGGTCGTCGCGATCGACAGCCAGAGTGACGAGACCTCGACGAGCATCCCGTCGACCGACGGCCAGCGCGTCCTCGCGGACTTCGTCGGGGGGCTCTTCGCCGCCTCCGGTTGTGCAGTCGAGCGCGACGCCCACGCGAACGTCATCGCCTCCCTGCCTGGCCGGGGCGTCGGCGTTGACGCCCCTCCGATCGCGTTGATGGTGCATCTCGACACAGCGCGCGGCACCGGGAACCCGCCCTCGCTCCATACCCACCCCGCGTGGGACGGCTCAGCTGTGAGTTTTCCGGAGAACCCGTCGATCCGCGTGGATACCGCACACTACAAGGACTTGGCCGAGTTCGTCGGCCACACCATCGTGCATGGCGACGGCCGCGTCCCCTTTGGACTCGACGATAAGCTCGGGCTCACCCACCTCCTCACGGTGGCCGAGCTCCTCGCGGCCGACACGGAGTTGCCGCACCCGCCGGTGCTCTTTATCGGCCGCCCAGACGAAGAGATTGGCCGTATGGAGGCCGTCGAGGGGCTCGCGGCCGTCCTCGCCGAGCGCGGCGTGCGGTCAGGCTACACTGTCGACGGAATTTTACCGTTTGAGGTCAATGTACAAAACTTCAACGGCGGCCACGCGACCGCCACGTTCAAGCGCGTGACGAAGGCCTGGCCCAAGGATTTCGGCGCCTTTCGTGTCGTGATCGGCGGAGTCAATACCCACGGCGCGACCGCCCACGCAGAGGGTCATCGCGGCGCGGTCCGCCTCGGCGCCGAGCTCCTCGCCGCCCTCATGGCCGCAGGGGTCCCGGCGCACGCGCACAGCTTTCAGTCGGACGCCCTGCGCGATTGTGACGCGGTGCTCGTCTTGGGTCTCGCGTCTTCCGATGAGGGCCAACTCCAAAGCGCCCTAGATAGGGTCGTCGGTCCACACATCGCGCGCGGCGCCTCCTATTCTTATAGCGCCCTCGCCGAAGCGCCGGCCGACACCGACGCGGCGACGGCGCGCATCCTCACCGCGGTCCTAGATTTCGCCGCCTCCCGCACCGACATGCCGCTCTTCGCCGAAGATAGCTCCGGCTGGCAGGGCTATTCGCACCCGTATCGGGCGCGGATGGGCGATGACGCCGTGACCCTCGACATCCGGATTCGGGACTTCGATGCCGCGCACCTTGAGACACGAAAGACCCATGTTCTTGGGTTCTTTAAGTTGCACGCGCCCGACGTGCACGTCGTCGCCAAGAACCAATACGTCAATATGGGCCCTCGCCTGGCCCACCGACGGGACCTCGTCGACGTGGCCGTGGCCGCCGGCGAGGCCGTCTCCGTAGCGGTGCGCGAGATGCCTATCCGGGGCGGGACGGGCGTAGACCCCTTCCTCGACCGTGGCGTCGCCATCGCGAACCTCGGCACGGGCTACTTCGCGCCCGAATCTGAAAAAGAGCTGACCTCGTTAGAGTTGATGGTCGGCCACGCCCGTTGGCTTGTCGCGCTCTTGGGTCTCTTGGCTGAGGCGCGCGGGACCCCTGAGGCCTGAGCCATCTCCCCTAAAAAACTGATCTCGAACGAACTTTTCGGCCAATGCGGCGAGCCGAGGCATCCCCCGACGGTCGAATTGCGCCAAAGTCGTTGCAAGACTTTGTTTAGGCGCTATTCTCTTGGCGCTGTGATGACGCCGTCAGTCGATTCGCAGCCTCTGGGGCCGCCCGCGGGCGTGCTCTGCCCGCAGCACCTGGCGAGAGAGACCCAAAGTTATGCGTAAGTTCCAGCTCTTAGTGTCCGGCCTCTGTCTCTTCGCGTTCGCGGGCTGTACCGGAGAACCGACGAGCCAACCGAACGCCTACCTCGATAACCCTGAGGCCGCCGATTTTGCCCTCGACGATGGCGGCAAGGCCGACAGCGTGGCCGCCAGACTCGCCCTCATCATGACGGATACGATGTTCCTCGACGCCGAGCACCTCATCGACGCCCCGCTCATCCAAGGGGCCCTTGATGAGTCAGTCTACGGCAGCCGCTCCTGGCTCGCTGACGAGATGATCGGCGACGAGACCTTCGCGGAGGTCCTCGTGCGCGTCGCCCAGGACCAGAAGATTAGCCCCCTCGTGATCTTGGCGCGGCTTCAGATCGAGCAGAGCCTCGTCTCGCGGATCGAGCGCCCATCAGACCACACCGTCGATCGCGCGCTGGGCTGCGGGTGTCATGATGGACAGTCCTGTTACTCGCGTTTCTTGGGTCTCGAGAATCAGATCCTCTGCAGCGCCGAGACCTTCCGCGAGCTCTACGACGCCTCCGTCGACGGTTCGGGCCAATGGCAAGAGGGTAAGAGGCGTAAAACACTCGATAATTACTATATCACTCCGGCCTCACATGCGACGGCGGCTCTCTACGCCTACACCCCATGGGCCCTCCCGGGTCGGGGTGGGAACTGGCTCACGCGTCAGATCACGCTCAAGATCGCGGGCCACCTCGACATCGTCGAGGGCTTCACGGGCGCGGCGTGCGAGGACTCGCTGGGCTGTCAGTTCGACCACGGCGACGAGGCGACCTTCTGCCTGCACGACGCCTTCTGGGTCCCCGGACCCTCGATCTGCAGCGCCAGCTGCCACGGCTTCTGTGATGATCAGGCCGGATACGCGCCGACCTTCTGCGCGGCGCTCAACGATAAGGACCTCGGGGTCTGTCTGCCGCGTGCACACAGCATCAACCGGCAATGCGCCGATGGCGACCTCGTGTCGGTCTCGGCCGACCGCTACATCGGCACCAGCGACGCGGCGGACGCCACCGCGACCGTGTGTGCGCCCGAGTGGCTGGTGTCGGCGCTTATCAAGTCGCCGACCGCGGAGTGACGCCATCTCGTTCAACCCCACGAGAGAAGAGCCCGGCCATAACCGGGCTCTTTTTTGTGCGGAGACTTGGAAAGGCCCGGTCCCGTTCGGCAGCGCAGACGCCCGCGATCGTCGTGTGATACATTTTTGTGATACATTTTATTGACGCGTGATACATTTTTCGGCACGGTGAGTCTCAACAGGAGGCGAACGCCGTGGAACCCGAAAATGAAAAGAAAGAACGCGTCATCCATATGCGTGTGGCGCCATCACTCGATTCCGAGCTGAAAGAGCGCGCTGAGCACCTCGGAGTGTCGGTGTCGAATCTCGTCCGCAATATCCTCCACCATACCTTTGGTCTCGCTGGGGATGTGATACGTGACTCGCAAAATGTAGCACGCACCGCTCGCGGCGAGACACCGCCGCCCGCGGACACCGCGAGTACCCCGCGCGCTGAGGCGCCTGGCAAGGTCCTCGGCTGGCAGACCTTTGTCCTTGGCGTCAACGCTATCTGCGAACACTGCAACGCGATCTTACCGCGTGGCACTGAGGCCGGGATCGGGGTCCTCGACGGGCCCGGCCATCGCCCGATCATCTGTAAACCCTGTATCACGGAGTCGACCCATGCTTCACGCCACGATGAATCCGCCGAACGATGACGCCACCCAAGACCCGTCGAATCCGCGGGGCTTCCAATGGGATAACGTCAGCCGCATCGCCGCCCGCACACGGGACACGGTCCTTGGGGTGCTGACCCTCGCCGGGCACGCCACGCGGCGAGTCCACGCGCTGGCCCGGACGATAGACCGCGATGGGCGGCAGGTCGTCGCGGACGCCGCCGCGCTGTGGGCGTCGATTCAGATCGCGTCGCGTCGCGCAGAGGCGACCTGGCAGGCGACCCCGCGTATCGCGCGTCTCTTGCGTGAGGTCGCGCGGGTTGCGGCCATCTATCAATTACATCATCTCAAGGTTGGCTTCTTCGCCGAGTCCCGCCAGGTCGAGCTCACGACGGCCCTTCATCACCGCGAGGGCGCACGAATTCGCGCCTTCTGTGAGGAGATGGGCGGCGGCCTCCTCAAGGTGGGCCAACTCCTGTCGGCCCGCGCCGATCTTCTGCCTGAGGCCTGGGTCCAAGAGCTCGCGAGCCTCCAGGACCGCGTGCCACCCGCTGACCTCGCCGAGGTCATGGCCCTCTTGAAGGCTGAAGTGCCTGACTTTGATTCGCTATTCAGCGAGTTCGACGAGGCCCCTGTCGCGGCCGCGTCACTGGCGCAGGTCCATCGCGCACATCTAGCCGACGGTCGGGTGGTCGCGGTGAAGATCCAGCGACCCGGAATCGACCGCGTGATCGCTCAGGACCAGCGTGCCCTCGCGGTCGTCGCCGACATCTTCGGGGGCGTGATGCCAGGCTTTGACGCCGGGCCCTTCTTGCGCGAGGTCGCCGTATCTCTCGGCGAGGAGCTCGATTTCCGTGCCGAAGCGGTGATGGGTTCCCGTTTTCGGGCAGCGTTTGGTGACAGCGTCGCGATCCCTCTGGTCGTCGGGCCCACGACCGAACGCGTCCTCGTGATGGACTTCATTGAGGCGCTGCGCCTGCCGGATTTCCTCGCGTCGGCGGTCGACTCGGACCGCGACACCATCCTCGCCGACCTCGCGCGCACCATCGCGGCCGGTATGCTGGTCCATGGCCTCGTCCACGGCGACCCGCATCCTGGCAATTTTCTTGTGATTCCTGCGAATGAAACGTCATCCCCCCGACTCGTGATGCTCGACTTCGGGGCGGCCCTCGTGCTGACCGAGACCGAGCGCCGCGCCTATGTCGAGCTCTTGCCGGCCCTCTTTAGTCGCAATGAGGCCATTGTTGCGCACCTCTTGACCGAGCTCGGTTTTACTGCGCCCGACCCCGCCGCGCCCGCCGCCTTCGCGTTGGCGATCGCCTCAAGCCTCGTCCCTCAAGACCTGGCGAGCATCGATCCCCGGGCCGAGCTGGAACGCGGACTCGCGCTGGCTAAGCTATACCCTGGCCTCGTGGTCCCGACCCACTTCGTGCGCATCTCGCGGGCTCTGGCGGCGGTAAGCGGCGTCTTCATGCAGTACCGGCCAGATCTCAACCTCGGGGCCCTGCTCATGCAGGTGCTCGTGAAGGCCTCCGCCCCGCGGTGATCAGTCGGGCTCTTGGCCGAACTCGTTCGTCGTTGGGTCGCCCGCTGGATGGCGCCCTTGCCACGACCGGACGGCATCGTCGGGGTTTAAGAAAAAGGATTGTGTACCAAGCTTTTGGTGCAAGCCCGAGGCCTTCATCACGCTGAGCACAGGGACCTTGACGCTTGCGAACAGGAACTCGATGTCGCGCTTTTTGTAGTCGTCCGCGATCGCGTGGAGCGCTGAGTCGGCGCTGCTGTCCAGCTGCGTGAGGCTACAGGCCTCGATGATGACGCCTCGGACGGGGACCGCCGACTCGCGCTCGAGCCGTTTTAAGAGGGTCTTGAGGAAGGTCACGTTGCCAAAATAGAGCTGCGCGTCGATGCGCAAGACGATGAGGCCGGGGATCGTCGGGGCTTCCGGATTGTGCCGGATATTGCGAAAATCGTCGCTGTCACCAAGACGCGCGAGGACAGCGGTGTGGGGTCGCGTCGTCTCATAAATGAAGGCGGCGACAGAGGCCCCGATGCCGATGAGGATCCCTGACTCGATCCCGATAAAGAGGGTCGACAAGAAGGTCACGAGCAACAGCGCCATGTCGATGGGTTTGACCTGCCACAAGCGCCTGATCGTCTTGAAGTCGATGAGGCCATAGACGGCCGTGACGATGACCGCCGCCAGGGTCGCTTTGGGGAGATTCGTCAGGAGCTCGGTCAGAAAGAGCAGCGTCAGCGCGACCCACCCAGCCGTGACGAAGAGGGCCTTCGGTGAGGTAGAGCCGGCGCTGGCGTGGACGGCCGAGCGCGAGAAGCTGGCGCTGACCGGAAAGCCCCGCGTGAGGGCGGCGGCGAGGTTCGCGGCGCCCACAGCCATGAGCTCGCGGTTCGCGTCGATGTCATAATTGTTGCGGTCCGCGAAGGTCCGGGCGATCGAGATCGTGGTCAGATAGCCGACGAACGCGATGGTCGCGGCCGTGGGAATCAGCGCGATGATCGACGCGCTGTCGAGGGGCGGGATCTCAAAGGCGGGCAGGCCTGATGGGATGGTACCGATGATGCGAACCCCCGCGTCACCGAGGCCCGCGAGGGTGCTGACGATGATCGCGGCGACCACAATGGCTAATGCATACGGCGCCTTTGGTGCGATCTTCTTGCAGGATACGAGCAGCACCACGCTCGCTATGCCGATGAGGGCTGTCACCGGATGAAGGTCTCCGACACGCCCAATGATATCGACGATGAGATCGTCGCAGTGGGGGCTCGATGGCAAAGAGAAGCCGAGGAGGTTGCCGAATTGGTTGAGGGCGATGGTGATCGCGGCCGCCGACGTAAAACCCGACACGACCGGCGCGGAGAGGAGGTTCACGAGGAACCCGGCGCGAAGGGCCCCGAGGCCGAGCTGAATCGCTGCGACCATCAACGCGAGGAGGGCGGCGTAGACCGCGTAGTTCCCGGGCGTGATAAATGACAGCGTCGAAAGTGACGCGCCGACCAGCAACGTATCGAGGGCGCCCGGGCCGACGGCGAGCTCGCGCGAGCGGCCGACGATGCCGTAGACGATAAGCGGCAGGAGAGACGCGTACAGGCCGTGGATGGGTTCAAGGCCCGCCACCATCGCGTAAGCCATGCCTTGCGGGATGATGACGACGGCCGTGGTGGTGCCAGCCTGAAAGTTCGCGATGAGGCGGCCGCGTTGGGTATCGTTGAGCGCTTTCACGAAGGGTGTCTTGACACATCCTGCGGGGGCGGCCAAGGACGAGTTGAAGGCGATTCGACTCGGGGACTCGCCAATGAATTCCGGCCCGCCGCGAGCGCCGAAGGGATAGCTGACATGTTGTCAATGAAAGGCTTGAGACTCTTAGCGACGTTGGTATCCTCGTCCGCCGTCGGCCTCGCCTGCGGCGATGGTGAGCGCAAGGTGGGGTCGGATATTGTCGACGCCCGATCCGACGCGGAGCTCGCGGACATCTCTGTGGGGATCGACGGGGTCGCTGAAGTCGTGGAGTCGCCGCCGCAGAACGCTTGGGGGCTCTTCGAGGCGACCCTCGACCTCGCCGTGCCAGATGGAAACCCCTTTGACCCCCAAGAGATCGCCGTGGACGTGACCTTTACGGGGCCGGGCGGTGAGGTCTATACGATGCCTGCCTTTGTCTATAAGGCCTTCGAGCGATCCTTGGTCAATGGCCGAGAGGAGCTAGAGGCCTCGGGGGACCGCGAATGGCGGGTGCGCTTTCGGCCGCCCTTCGGCTCTCCGGCTGGTGCTTGGCGGTGGTCTTGGCGCGCGGTGACGGCCAGCGGGGTCGAGACCTCTGAGATCCTGACCTTCGATGCCGTGATCGACCCTGATGGGCGCGGCCTCGTGCGCCTAAGCCCTCGCGACTGGCGCTATTTGGCCCATGAGGACGGCACCTCCTACTTCGCGGTAGGCGAGAACATGGCGTGGTACGACGGGCGCGGGACCTATGCCTACGACGACTGGATGGGGCGCCTCGCGGGCCAGGGCGCCAACTACATTCGGCTGTGGATGCCGAGCTGGGCCTTTGGTCTTGAGTGGACGGCGCGTGATAGCGCGACGGGCGAGATCACGTCGAATCTTGGCGACTATGGCGCGCGCCTCGACCGGGCTTGGAAGCTTGACTACGTCCTAGATCTCGCCGCGTCGCTGAAGACTCAGGTCATGTTAACACTACAAAACCACGGCCCTTTTTCGACGATCCATGCCAGCGAGTGGGACCGCAACCCCTACAACGAGGCGAACGGCGGACCCCTAAAGCGTCCCGAAGAGGTCTTCACCAATGCCGAAGCGGCCGAGCTCTTCCGGCGGCGCTTCCGCTACGTCGTCGCGCGCTGGGGTCACAGTCCGCAGATCCTCGCGTGGGAGCTGTGGAATGAGTTCGACCTCGTCATCGATGTGACCTCGCCGGCGGCCAAGACGTGGACGCAGGCCATGGCGCGCGAGCTGATGGCCCTTGACCCCTATAGGCATCTCATCACGACCAGCATGGGGGGCCTCGAGCTCTTCCTCGCGCGATACGACGACGAGATCCCTTATCTGAATGAGCGCTTCGATTTTTGGGATCTCCCCGAGATCGACCTGACCCAGGTCCACTACTACGGGGCTTTCGCACAACCCATCGACTTCTCACGAGAAATCGAGATCATCATGGGGCACCTGCGTCGCTTCGACAAACCGATGTTGGCGGGCGAAGCCGGCGTCAACGCGCTCGGTGTCGCAGAGACCCGTGCCGATGATCCAGACGGCATCGGCTTTCACGACATCCTGTGGGCGGGCGTGGTCGCGGAGTCGTTCGGGACCGGCATGAACTGGTGGTGGGATGAGATCAACGCGCCAGACAACTACGACCCGCAATTTGGGGCCGTCGCCGCCTTTGTCGCGGGCGTGGCGTTTGACCGAGAGGGTTTTGAGCGCGTCGCCACAGACGTGGCCGTGGGCGACCAGATCGTCTTCGTGCAGGCCCTCGTCGGCACAACCACCGTCCTCGTGTGGCTAAAAGACAAGGGGAATCAGTGGTTTTCGCCCTTGGCTTCGGTCATCGCGGGGTTCGAGCTGGAGCTCGCGTTGACTCCGGATGGGCCGCGGGAGCTCCACTGGGTGGACCCTTGGGGTGTGGACTCGACGTCTATCCAGGCCGGCGAGGTGCGCGATGGCCAGCTGCGCGTCGAGGTCCCAGCCTTCAAGCGGGACCTCGCGCTGCGGGTCATGCTGCCGAACCTCTAGACCGTTCCAGCGATGATCAAGGACCGTCTCGCCGGGATCCAAAAGGGGTGGTAGTGTCCCCGCGCGTCGTGGGGACCTCCGCTTTGCCACGGTGAAAATGGGGTCGGCGGCACGCTCCACCTAATCCTGCGTCCAGACAGAACGACGATGCGCTTCACCTTGGAACCCAACACGATGCTAGCCGATCGCTACCGGATTACCGGCGAGCTTGGCCGTGGGGGCATGGGCGTCGTGTATCGGGCTGAACACACGCTGCTCGGTAAGGCCGTCGCTATCAAGGTGCTCTCCACGGGCGGGCCCGAGTTTCACGAGCGCTTCAAGCGTGAGGCCCGTCTGCTCGCGCGGGTCGATCACCCTGGCGTGTGCGGCGTGACTGATTTCGGCACGACGACTGAGGGCTCGTTCTTTCTCGTGATGGAGCTCCTCGACGGCACCACCCTCGATCGCATACTCATGGCTGATCGGCGCTTGCCAGTTCGGCGATGTCTCTTGGTGTTCAAACAGATCGCTGAGGCCCTTGGCCACTGTCACGCTGCCGGTATCGTCCATCGGGACCTCAAGCCCGAAAACATCATGCTCTTAAAGGTCCCTGCGGGCGCGCCGCCGGCCGTCAAGGTCCTCGATTTCGGCATCGCGGTCAGCACCCACGAGGACCCGACCGCCCCGCGCGTCACCCGGACCGGGATTATCCTAGGCACGCCCGCATTCATGTCCCCCGAGCAGGCGACTGGTCGCACCGTCGACGCCCGATCGGATATCTACGCCCTTGGTGTGATGCTGGTCGAGACGCTGACCGGCCGAAACCCCTTTGATATGGGTGCGTCGCTTGAGACGATGTCCGCCCAAGCGCACCTAATTGCCCCATCTTTACATGAGATTGCGCCGGACATCGACATCCCAGAGGATCTCGATGTGCTGGTCGCGCGCCTCCTCGCCAAGGATCGCGATGTCCGGATCCAGACGGCCGAAGAGGTCGCCGAAGCCATCCGCTGCATCCTAGCGGGCGAACCAACCCACATCACACGCCATGTCGAGGTCGGCGTCCCGCGTCCCGGCGGTGCCACGGTCGTGCGGCGCGATCCCGTCCCTGAGCGCACGCGCGCGCCACTCTGGGCGTGGCTCTTCTTGGGCGCAGGGCTGGTCGCGGGGGTCTTGGCGCTGATCTTTTGGGGTGGCGCTGGGGACTCCCCACCGCCCAACCCCCCACCTCCTCTCGTGACCGCACCCGTCGAGGTTGACGGCGTGAGCGTGACCGCGATTGCCACCGCGCGCGCGGTCGTGAACCGCTTCCCGGAAGGCGAGGCGTCCGTCTTCCCGGACGACGTCGGGCGCGTCTATTGTCACCTGGTTATTCGCAACGTCGGCGCCGAGCGCAAGGTCGTCTTGGTGTGGTTTCTAAACGATACCGAGAAGTTCCGGGTGGATCTGGAGATCGGAGTCGCCGACGCCTGGCGTACCTGGGGTGTCGCCAAGGTCCCGCGTGAGGCGACGGGGCGCTGGCGTTGCGATGCATTGACGTCCAACCTTTCCTTGTTGGCGAGTGTTCCTTTTGAAGTGAAAGCAACGACCGCGCCCTAGCTCTCTCGGACGTCGCCGCTTTCGTCCGAGAACTGGCGCTTTTCTGGACAGAGATCGACTTTGGACGGATCGATCAGGTTCGGCTTATGCGCCGAGCAGCTCCAACTGGGAGAGACCTGATGCGTTATTCAACCACCTCAATCATGGCGACCGTCATCGCCGCGACCGCCACACTGGGCTGCGGGACCCGGGCCGAATACATGGTCCAGGGGACAGAGCGGTCCATCGGCGTGGATGGTCTAATCGTCATCGAGCCGCACCAAGAGGACGTCAACCGGCTGCACATTGAGCTCGTCAACCTGCCCCCACCAGAGCGTCACGGCGTCGGGAAGCGCGCGTTTGTAGTCTGGCTGACGCCCCAAGACGGGGTCCCGATCCGGGCCGGACGCCTCGCCTATGATCCGGATGATCGCGTCGGGTTTCTCGAAGCGATGACGCCGAACGACGCGGTCTTCGTGCAGATCACCGCTGAGTCGGCTTCGGATGTGCCTGAGCCGTCGGACTACGTGGTCATCTCGCGGCATGTGGTGCTCAAGCGCCCGAAGACCGCCGCGAACTAGGGCGCTGGGTTGTTTATGGCGGCGATCAGCGCCTGTTTAGGTTCCGGCGCCGTACCCGAGTCAACGCGAAGAGGACGAGGCACACGAGGCTCAAGCCGACGGCGTGGTCGCGCGAACCCGCCGCACATCCTCTTGCAATAACTAATATCTCGTCAGGCGGCACGTCAACCGGCTTGTCGGGCCGCGGGGCCACGATCGCGACGTCGCAGCTGTCTGGATCCCAAGTGAAGAGCGCCGCACCGCGCACCGACGCGAGGACCGAGCCGAGGTTCACGTAGGCGTCGCCCCCGCCGAGGACATCTGTGAGCCCGCGGCATCGCTGTAGTGCGCGGGATTCAAAGGTGAAGCTGAGAGGGCGCGCGTCGTGCGCGAGGACCGCCAGAAAGGGTCTGCGCGAGGTCCCGAAGGCCCGCATCTGCACGCCCGGCGTCTTCACGACTTGGTCGATTCGGAGCCCCGCGGCCTTCACGACGGACTCGCCCGCGGCCCTAAGTCCGCTGGACCAGCCGCCCACAGGTGTGCCGACCTGGCCCGACGTCACGCCGACCTCGCAGGCGGTGATCGGCGCCAAGTAGGCCTCGCCTAAGGCGACGCCCGAGACGGTCACCCGTCCGCGTCCGCGCCCAAAACGCACGGCCACAGGGCGGCTGTCGTCGGCGACGGCGATGACGCTGCCGGAGAGCGCGAAGATCTCGCGCCACGGCGTCGCAGATTGAAATGTCACCGACCCATCCGTGGTCAGCCATTGGAAGGTCGTCATACCCGTGACCCCGCTTGGCGTCGTCCCTGTGTCCACGCCAAACCAGGACGCGCGCGCGAGGACCAGCTGTCCGGCCTCGTCAAAGAGGGGCAGGTCGGCCCCGACGATCAGGTGCCCGCCATCCTCGACCCAGCGCTCGATGACGCCCCACGCGGCCCGGCTCACGTGTCGACGCATGAGGACCAAAACGATTCTGGCCTGATCGGGGCGGGATAAGAGCCCGAGCGCGATCTCGTCTTCGGCCAAGACCTCGACGGGCCAGCCTGCGTGAGAGAGCATGGTATACCAACCAACCTCTTCCTTGCTGATGGCGGGGGTCTCGAGCCAGTTGAGATCACTTTGAGCACCAAGTATTGCGACTGGGGACCGCTTCACTGTTTGGCCGTCCAGTTCTTGCAAAGTAGTGCCCAAGAAGCCGTTGACGGCCTGGATGCTCGCCAGCGTGTCGATGGACTCGGGACCCCGGCCGCCAAAGGCGTCCACGCCGCCGAAGGGCGCCGGTCCATAGCCATCGTGGATGATGCGGGTGAAGCCGGCGATCCCCAGCTGGACCGCGAGACTCCGCGCGTCGGCCCCGACGACGGGAGACTGCCGGATGCCGAGCTCAAATGGGGTCCCCGTGAACTCGGCGCGCTCGAGGGCCGGCGTCACGTGCCCTCGGACCCACGCGGTCCAGGAGGCGAGCTCCCAGCGACGGCAGAGGGCGGCCTCGGTGCGGTTGTAGTCAAACACCGCGGCGCCAATACGGCCACCCTCGGTCAGGGAATAGACGCTTGGGCCGGTGCCGAAACCGTCCGCTTGCGCTTCGAGGGGCGAGCCAAACCGGAGCTGGGCGCGTGCGACGCCGAGCTCGGCCAGAGTCGTCGCGAGGGCACGGTAGACGGTCCCGGCGGTCTCCGTCGCGAATCGCTGCGACTGGAGCCAACGGCGCGCGTCGTTCGACTCTTGGCGCAGCGGTCGTGCCTGGCGCGGATAAGCGGCGTTCACCCCGTCTAACGCCATGACATCTGCCAGCCGCCCGGCGCCAAGCGCGGAGGGCTCGACCCCTGCCTCTAGGAGCCACGCTTGAAAGGCCGTCTGCCAACCCTCGCCCCGCCACGGGACGAAGCGCGGGGGGCCAAGATCCGCGATGATTGAGCCTCGGCCGGCCGCCAACGCGGCTTGGAGATGAGGGTGCTCGGCCGCCCACGCAGAAAACGCTGACGCGAGGGTGTCGGCCTTGAAATCGGGATAAATTTCAGCGCTAAAGTCGACGCCGAGGGCGTCCATCCACTGCGTCATATCGACGACCCAGACGAGCTCATCGTCTAGCTCGGCCTCGGCGGCGAGGTCGATTCGGGCCGGGTGGAAGTCGAAACTCCGCGCCCCCAAGGCCAATGAGACCTCGAACCCGAGGGCGCGGTATGCGGCGCCGAAGTCGGCGTCCGTCGCGGCGGCCATGGGCACCTGCGCCGTCAAGGTCGCGACTAGGGGTACGGACGCGCCGCCGAGGGCGGTCAAGTCGCGCACGAGGGCGTCGGCTGCGAAGCCGCTGGCGTGTAGGAGCGCCTCCGCGGGCGCCCCGCTCTCGGGCAGCGCGAAGACGAAGGCCGTAGGGGGTTCGGCGGTCATCCCGCGGTAGATGATGCTGTCTTCGTTCGGTCGCCACGCGATCTCGACGCCGATGGCCGTGGCCGCGGGGGCCCCCGTGATGACGGCGCGGATAAGGCCGCTGCCAGCCCCTTGGTTGAGGTCGGCCCAATCGAGCCATGGCGTCTTGCCGGCCTCGATCACCGCGCTAAACCGCACCAGAGACAGACAGGGCTGATCCCCCGCGTAGTCAGCGGTACACGTCGAGTGGTGGCGGGCTGCGTTGCCTGAGTCGTAGCGCCAAAGATCGGTCGCGAGGAGGTGTATACGGCTCGTGGAATTGATGGACGTGAAACGAAGAAAGACGCCGTGCTCCTCGGCGACGAGGACGAACGCATTAGAAAACGTAGCATCCCCCGTCCCGGAGACGTTGAGCCGGACGTCCACGCGCCCCATGCTGCCTTGCGGGACCTTGAATTCGAGGGCCACCGGGATGGCTCCGCGCGGGCCCGTCAGGGTCTGGCTGGCGACCGTCGCTTGACCCATGATTATCTCGACATCCACCCGCAGATCGGAGGGGATCTCCACCATCGCGCGCAGGACGTAGCGGTTGCCCGAGGCCACCGAGAGGGTCTTCGTCGCGCTGCCTCCGCGCCCCTGCGTCGGCCGCACGGTCAGAGTCCCGGCGACACCGGCGCAGTCCGCCCCTTGGCATACCCAGCCGTTCTCCGCGTCGCCGATCCCAGCGCGATACGCGGGGAGGACCTCGGCGATGAGGTCCGTAAGGCCCGGCCAGCAGGCCTCGCCGAAGGTACAAGCCCTGTCCGTCAAGCAATCGGCGTCGGCCCCGCACTCAGCACCATCGGCGCATACCCCGGGACACAGCGGATTCGGCGCGGCCTCGGCTTGTCCGGCGCACATCATCGCGCCGCAAAGAGCCACGAAAGAGAATCCCAAAACAGCGAGGCGAGACAGGGTGCGCATAGAGGGTCCAAGCGGCATCTTAGGTGACGACGTACGATGCATCCACCGAATCATGCCTCGGAAAGGCGTAGGCGTCGAAAGATTCTTGTTTTTGCCCGAGCGACCGGTCCAGAACGTCGTCCTAGTCGGCGAGCAGCGCGAGGGTCTGCGCGTGCAGGCGCCCGTTTGTCGCGACGGCGTCCCCGCCGTCGATGCGGCGGGAGCCCTTCCAATCCGTAAAAATTCCGCCGGCCTCTTCGATGATTGGCAGAAGCGCGGCGTTGTCCCAGAGGGCCATCGCGGCGTCGATCGCGATGTCCGCGCGGCCCGTGGCCACCAGCACATAGGCGTAGCAGTCGGCCCAGGTCCGCTGCATCCCGGTCGCGTCCTCAAGCAGGTCGGCGCGCGCGGGGCCAAGGCGTCGACGGATCGCCTTGAGGTCGGTGCCTGACAGCAACGCCCCGTCAAGCGAGGCGGTGTCCGACACGTGGCAGCGCCGCCCGTTCCACGTGCATCCAAGGCCCTTCCCGGCGACGATGAGCTCGTCGAGCGCGGGCATCGCCACGGCGCCGACGACCGCCTCGCCGTCGACCTCGATGCCGACGAGGGTCCCGTAGAGCGGGACGCCGCGGACAAAGGTGCGGGTGCCGTCGATGGGGTCAATGATCCACCGCACGTTTGAGTTGCCGATATCTGTCCCGTGCTCCTCGCCGACGATCCCGTGGTCGGGGAAGCGCTCGCGGATCATCGCGCGCATGACACGCTCGGCCTCACGGTCTGCGATCGTCACGGGCGATCCGTCGGCCTTTGTCTCGACTGGGAGCCGGGTGTTGAACCATGCCAGCGTCGTGCGGCCCCCGGTCCAGGCGATTTCGGCGGCGGCGTCACGGAGCTCTTCGATAGATGGGGTTTTCATAGAAGACCGTCTATCGCGAATTTTTTTCGCTGACGAGTGCCCTCGACGTCCCGAATCGGCTATGATGCCTCTCGCAGCGTGGTCGGGTCGGCCGCGGTGCAAGACGCAGTGGTCGTGGTATGGTTGCCAGCATCGCTCGCGAGGCCGTCACAACGGATCGCTGGTGGTCTGGTTGACGCTACCGCGCCAAGGCGGTTAAGGTCGTGCATCGAACGAATCGCTCTGAGGGTCGATGGAACTGGTTTGGGAAGAGGCTGAGCAAGAGTTCAGCACAGAGATCGGGCCGACGCAGCCCGAGGTTCTGCTGGGTCGCAACCCGGAATGCCAGATCCGCGTATCGCGGTCTTCGGTATCCCGGAAGCACGCCGTATTTACGTGGACGCCCAACGGCGTGGTCGTGACCGATCAAGGCAGCACCGCCGGGACCTACATCGACGGCAAGAAGGTCAGCCGCGCTCGGGTCGAGCCTGGGACCATCGTCAACTGCGGCGGCGTGATGGTGCTGCTCGATGCGGCCATGGACGCCCAAGCGGCGCCGACAGCGCGCGCCAAGGTGGACCCCGCCGCGTTCAAAGAGACGGCGCGGGACGAACACACATTTAGCGGGTCCTCACCGCGGTCAGCACCCCCGATGACGGAGGTCGGTGGCGGCAAGCCCAAAAAGAACCTCGATGACCTCGATGCGCTCTTTGACGGGCCTTCTCCTTCGCGTCGCCGCGGCGAATCGAACGATCCACCCAAACGCGAACGCAGCGGATTTGAAGCCGGAGATTTCTTCTCGTCGAACTCCGGTCCCGCCGTCCTTGAGGAAGAGCCTGAGCCTTTCGCGGCCCCCGCCCCTGTTGTGGCGGCCGCGCCCGTCAAGCAGGCTCTTGCCAAGGCGCACCTCGCCTTTTATCTGCTCTACATCGACGATGACGGCAACCAGGCAGAGGTCCGGGTTGAACGCGATCGCGAGCCCATCCTCATCGGTCGTCGCGAAGGCGCCGCGATCAAGACATCCAACGCCAGCGTGTCGGGCAAGCATTGCACCGTGGGTTGGGACAAAGACACCGACGAGGTCGTCGTCCGGGACGTCGGCAGCTCGAACGGCACCTTCATCAACGCGGAGCGCATTCGCCGTGGCACGTTGAATGATAACGACATCTTACGATGCGGACGTTTTGAGATCCGCTGCTCCTTCATCGAGCACAAGGCCATCGCGGCCGTCGAGTACGAGGAATGGAGTGACGACTGGGAAGAGGACGAGCTCGACCCGGGGATGCCGAATTTCCACATTGTTTACCGGGACACACGCGGTCAGCTGGCTTCGATCACGTTGGGCGAGCGTGAAAAGCGCCTCGCGGTCGGCTCGAAAGGCTGCGAGATCAATATCGACGGGCGCGACGTCGAGGGCGAGCACTGCGAGTTCGAGTGGGATGACGGCGTCCTGATCGTGAAGGATCTCCGATCTGAGACGGGCACCTTCGTCAACGACGAGCAGATTGAAGACGAAACACTTCGCAATGGTGATGTCGTCGTCGTGGGCCGCGTGACCCTCCGCGTGGTTCGCGGGACCTCCGATGACATGGAGCCGCCGCCCCCTGAGAGCCGCAGCGACAAGGCGAATGTCTGGGGCCGCCATCTCGAAAACCGGGACGACGATCTCGAGTTGCTCTTCGTGGACGGCGACCTCGACGACGATGAGGGCAAGCACGAGCTGTCGATCTGGGGCAACGGCGAGCTCCGCATGGAGACGACCACCGCTGCGGGCCGCAAGACGCATGTCGGTAAGATCGACCGCGAGATGCGCAAGCTCATCTATGACACGTGCATCAAGGCCGGCTACCCGGACATGAAGACGACCAAGATCCGTTCTGGCGAGACACCTGCAGAACTCCACATGTTTCAGGATCGGGACGAGTCCAAGGTCATCCTGTCCAAAAAACTCACGCAGCGTACGATCGCCTACCATGAGCTCCTCGAGATCATGCGCGCGTCGGCGTCGGAGTTAGCGCAGAATTTCTGAGGGTTGGCTCGATGAAGAGCACCCCGTGACGCTGTGGCCTGTTAGGGCCAACCAAAGGCTAAGGGCTCAGCGGCGCCATAGGTATCACTGCGGGTTCCAACGGCGTCGCCGTCGCGCGCGTCCGAGCCTCGGCGCTGGGCGTCGGCGTCTCGGATGCGCCTCCGCCCTGCCGGCTCAGAAAGAAGCCTAGGGCCAGTCCGAACGCGATGACGGTCACAACAATGGCCGCCCAGAGCCACATCGGGAAACCCGCACGCTCTCTCGGGCGCCGAGACTCTCGAGCGTAGGGCCGCGCGTCGCGTTCTGAATCCGGTGCGTCTTCCGGCGTCCGCACGATGACCGGACCCACGAGCCCATCAAAGAGGACATCGTTGCCGTCGCGTCGCGATGCATCGGCGCGCGGCCTAACGGCGCGCTCTAGATTGCGCGCGTTCTCGAGTTGGCCGCCTGGCGCCGTGGGCGATTGGGTGGGATCCTGTTCGACCTCGGCGCCTAGAAAGAGGGGCTGCGACGGCCGCCTGGCCCCGAGGGCGCCGGCGAGATCGGAGCCCTGGTCGCCTTGCATCGTCATCGCGACGTCGCCCGGGTTGCCCACCTGACCGCGCGAGATCCCGGACCCCCCAAGGTGGCGAAGGCCCGTCGAGTACCGAGCAGACACGCGCGGCGATGAGTCGCTCGGTCCCGACGGCGACAACCGCCGGGCCTCAAGCAGAAGTGGAAGCGCAGCGCCGGCGTCGGCGGGCCGTTTAAGCGGGTCTTTCTCAAGGCACTGCATGACGATCCGCGCGAGAGGGGTCGTCAGCTCGCGGCCGTTGATCGATGGCGGCTTCGGCTTCTCGCCGAGGTGGGCGAGGGCGCAGTCGGCCAGGGAGGCGTATTCGAAGACGCGGCGGCCGGTGACCATCTCGTAGAGGACGCAGCCGAACGCATAGATGTCGGTGCGGGCTGTGACGTCCTTACTCTCGAGCTGTTCTGGGGCGATATACCGCAGCGATCCCACGATCATGCCGGCCTGGGTCTGGATCGTGTTGTGTTCGCCCACGGGGTGCTGCAGCTTCGCGACTCCGAAGTCGAGCACCTTGGCGAACTCTTTGCCCGTGGAGGTCTTCATCACCATGAGGTTATCGGGTTTTACATCGCGGTGAACGATGCCCGCGCCGTGGGCGACCGCGAGGGCCTCGGCGATCTGGATGGCCAGGTCGAGGGCGCGCCCCTCAGACAGGGCTCCCTCGCGCTTGGAGAGGCTCGAGATGGTCTCACCGTCGATGAATTCCATGACTAGATAGAGCTGTCCGCCGGCGTCACCGAAGTCGATGAGATTGACGATGTGTGGGTGCTGGAGCTGGGCGATGACGCGCGCCTCGCGCTGGAAGCGGGCCGTCGTCATCTCGTCGGCGGTGCCATGCAGGAGCTTAATCGCGACCTTGCGGGCGAGGGCCGTCTGCTCTGCGAGGTACACCGCGCCCATGCCACCGCGCCCGATGAGCTTCAACATTCGGTAGCGGTCCGCGAAGCTCTCGCCGGGACGATACTCAAGGGTCGGTCTGCGCTTGTTCGCCGTCGGCGGGACGGCAGGCGGGCTTGGGACGGCACTTAGGGGCGGGGGCGGAGGTTCGGGCGCCGCGACGACGGGGTCCGGCGATGCGGGCGGCGGCGCGATGAGGCTGCTGGGCCCGCGGGGGGGCGGCCTCGGTGCCGGTCGGGCGGCCTTGCCGACGTTGCTCGATTGACGCGGTGGCGGCATCTCAACTGAGCGCACGCCAACGGCAGTCGAGGCAGCTTTCTGGCCACGCTCGGTCGGATCGTTCTCGTTGTCCTGGTTGTGTCCTTCCGTCGGCATCATCGACCCTGTGGACTGCGCGTCCACCGTAAGCTTAGCAGGCTCCACGAAAATTTCGATACTTCTCGGCGACAACGGCATCAAAACCGGGCACGGCGACTACAGGCAAGGTTCCGGCGCCGATGCGCCCTCGAATCCCGGCTGTCGTCGCTGCTTGTCTCGGCCTCTTCTGGTCTCCCGCGATCCCCCCGAACTCTGGAGATTGACGCACTTCCCCTTAGCGGAGGTGCATGGCGCAACGGCGCATCGAAAGAGTAGCAAATAACCTGAATGCCGGCGAGTCGACCCACGTCTTTTCCTTCTATAGGCTGGTGTGCACGCCTGATGGGGATCAGCGAGACGCCAGCGACGGACCAAAGGCATGGCAATAATGAGAAAAATTTCAGCGGGGACGCGAATCGCGGCGTTCAAGGTTCTCGTGGGGGCTCTAGTCCTGACGGCATCGCAAGCCCAGGCCAATGATCCCTACCCGCGAGACGATCCATTTTCGGGGTCAGGCGAGACCTATACGGACGAAGTGGGCGATTCTTGGCCGGGCCCCCCGGGTGAATCCGGAGAGGACGAGGCCGCTCAGCTGTCGCCGCCTGCGCCGCGAGGCTTTGATTTCCGAGCGCTTGAGAGAGCGGTACAAGCCGAGATGAACCTGCTGCGCCAGAGCCCAGCGAACTACGCTGACAAGATCGCGTCTCGGCGGTCGAGCTATCGTGGAAAGATTCGCTATCCCGCGGGCGGCCAAGCCATCCTGACGGAGGAGGGCGTCGTGGCCCTCGACGAGGCGGTGGATGCGCTACGCAACGAGGGTCGGTTGCCCCGTCTCGCCTGGTCGGACGCCCTGAACGCGTCGGCAGGGGGCCACGCAAATGATTTGAATCGCAATAACCTCGTTGGGCACTCCGGGAGCGACGGGACCCAGCCGGAGACCCGCGTTGCAAGGGTCGGCAAGGTTGACGGGTGGGTCGCAGAGAACATCGCTTTTGGCCCGCGTACGGGCGAGGATGTTGTCATTGGGTTGCTCGTGGACGATGGTGTCGCCGATCGTGGACACCGCGACGTGCTCCTGAAGTCCGACCTCTTCGTCGCCGGGACGGCGTGTGGACCCCATCCGACCTACGGCGTGGTCTGCGTGATGAACTACGCGACCCGCATCACACCGAATGCGCGCCAAACTGTGGCTGTCGCCGAAGCGCCTGAGGCCGAGCTCGAGCCCGAGGTCGCCTTTGAACCCGCCGCGGCGTCGCGAGGTGTGCCGCCGGTCTGGGGCGCGCCCGACGATAGTGAGGGAGCCTTTGATGATGGGGTTTCGGACTTTCCCGCCTTTGATGACGCGTTGGACCAAGGTCATGACGACGAAAGCGACCCGGCCCCCGACGCCTTCGTCTGCCCCTACGAGACCGCCCCCTCGACGAGCTCTCGGGCCCGGGCCCCTGCCCCAACACAGCCCACGTACGTCCAGCCTCAGCTCCAGCAGCTCCTCGACGCTCGCTACCCGGCGGATCATCCTCGCAATCAGCCGCCAGAGCGCCGTCAGGTGCGGCGACCCATTTTGCGGACTGAGGGCGGCTATCGCGGGAATCGTGGCGAGCAGCGCGGCGATCGTGGTCGTGGGTACGACGTTAGACGGGACTATCCCTACTGACCGTCATTGCGTCTTTGGCGCGCGGCCGGCTGGCACCTCAGGGGGCCATGCCGGCCTCTCTCAATAGCGACTTCGGCCATCCGGGTCCGCCATAGACGAGGCCCGAGTAGACCTGGACGAGGCTGGCGCCGAGCTCCAACTTGCGGCGATAGTCCGCCACGTTCATCACGCCCCCGGCCGCGATGATCGGGACGCGCCCTTGGATTTGTCGCGCCACCGCATCGAGCACCGCGTCCGCCCGCTGCGTCAGGGGTGCCCCGCTCAGGCCCCCGGCCTCGGCCGCATGCGGGCTCGTGAGGCCTTCGCGGCTGAGGGTGGTGTTGCTGACGACGAGCCCATCGATCCCGTGTCCTAGGGCCGTGTCCACCGCATCCCGGAGTTCCGCGGGGGTGAGGTCTGGTGACAGTTTTAGCAGCAAAGGAGTGCGCGCCGCATCGGGTGTCAAAGTCTGACGCGCATCGGCTAGCGCCGCCAACATGCCTTCAAGCGCCGCGCGGGCTTGCAGATCCCGGAGTCCCACGGTGTTCGGCGACGATATGTTGATAACCAAGTAATCGGCGATCTCGGCGAAGCGCAGCATCAGCGACCGATAGTCGTCGATGGCTCTCTCGTTCGGCGTGTCCTTGTTCTTGCCTATGTTGACGCCGACGATTGGGTGCCGCTCGGGATCCGAGGCTTGGCGCATGAACGCGGTCAGCTGTTGATGCACGAAATCCGCGCCCTTGCCCGGAAAACCCATGCGATTGATGAGGGCCCGATCTTCCTTGAGGCGAAAGATCCGTGGGCGCGGGTTGCCGTCTTGAGGGCGTGGGGTGACGGTGCCGATCTCGATGTGTCCGAAGGGTAGGTTCGCGAGGCCCCTGAGGCCGAGGCCGTCCTTGTCCCATCCGGCCGCGAGGCCGAGGCGGTTTCGGAAGGGTAGCCCCCAGAGCGTCGTCGCCTGGCTCGGGTCGGGGCTCGCTACCCCATAACGCGCGCGGATGGCCGCTCGGCCCGGTGCTGTCGCGCCGCCAACCCGCAGCAGGTTTAGGGCGACGCGATGCGCTCGCTCGGGATCGAGTGAAAACCAGAGGCCTTGGCTCATGGGTTTGGCGCCGTCGCGCGGGCGTCGGCGCCTGCGATAAAGGTCATCGTCCGCGCGAAATCGGCCTCGGTGATGAGGCCAAGGTGATGGGCGCGTCGGGCGAGCTCCGAGAGGGTCATCACGGCGTGAAGACTGGTCCCTTGCGCGGTGAGAAGCTTTTGCGCGCCCTCCTCGCGGTCGACCAGCACCACCATGTCGGTCACCACGAGGCCGGCGGCCCGTAGCACCATGAGGGCCTCCAGCTTGGCGTCCCCGCGTGTGACGACGTCGTCAATGATGACGGCTCTGTCGCCGGTGGCGAAGACCCCCTCGACCTGGACGTCCGTGCCGTAGCCCTTCTTGTCTTTGCGCGGGTAGACCAGCGAGAGCCCTGCATGGAGGGCGACGGCCGTCCCGATCGGCAGGGCCGCGTAGGGGAGGGCGGCGATGTGGTCGAAGTCGAGGTCCCGCAGCGTCGTCGCGTAGTGCCCGGCGACGGCCGCGAGAGTCGCCGGGCGGGCGACGAGGCGCCTCAGATCGAGATAGACCGGTGAGACGAGCCCGCTCTTGAGGGTGAACTCGCCAAAACGCACGCAACCAGCGGCAAAGAGCTGCCGCACCAGCGCGTTAAGCGGGTCGCCGTCCTCGCGCGTCTCGACGGCCTCGGCGGGCGGCCCGTCGGGCGCGGCCCGGCGGATAATGTTTAGGGCCTCGCTCAGATCCCGGGCCGCGGCTTCGGGGTCTGTGGCCTCATCGATGCCGCGGCTGACGGGGACGATAAGGCCATCGCCGTCGGCCCGCGCGCCAAAACGCATCGTGCGTGCCGGATCCGCGCCTTGGGTGCCGACACCCGGGGCGAGAAACCACGCGGTCGGCGCGATGCGGCGCGCCTCGATGAGCACCATCGGTTGGGTCGCGCCGATGACGTAGGCGAGGTTTGGGTAAGAGAGTCGAAGGGTTTCAAGCCATTCAAGGTTCGCCCGCCACGACGGCAGGCCCGTCGCGAGGAGCTGCTCTTGGACGAGGTCCGCGCCAGGGTTCGAGGTCCGCAGTAGGGCAAAGACGCCTCGGTCGCGGTGGGCCAAAAAAGGCACGAGGGCCTCCGGGCCCAGCGCAGGCGACACGGTCACGGCGTCCGCGTTGAGGTCCTCGAAGATGGCCGAGGCGTAGGCCACAGCGGTCGAGCCGATGTCACCACGTTTGGCGTCGGCGACGACCGGCGCGACCGTCTGCAGACGGGCGATGATGGTCTTGAGTGCGCGCCAGCCTTCCGCGCCATGGCGTTCGTAGAAGGCGAGGTTGGGTTTGTAGCAGAGGGCGAGGGCCCGCGTGGCGTCTAGAATCCGATCGGCGTGGGCGATGAGGGCGCCATAGACCTCAGCGGGAGTCGTACTGGCGGGCAAGCGCGGATCGAGGCCGGGGCACAGCGGCGCCTGAAGGCCTGAGGCGCGCTCGGTCAGGCGATCAAAGAAATGATTGGACGTCATATGAAAACCTTTGAGTTTAAGCCTTGCCTAGGACCATCGCGAGGACGGCCATGCGCACGTAGAGGCCGTTCTCCATCTGGCGGAAGTAGGCCGCGCGGGGGTCCGCGTCGACCGCTCGCGTGATCTCGCCGACGCGCGGGAAGGGGTGCATCAGGATCATGCGCTTGGGGGCGCGCGCCATGAGGTCAGTGTCGATGATGTAGGCGTCCTTGACCGATGCGTACTCGATCTCGGATTCAAAGCGCTCTTTTTGAACGCGCGTGACGTAGAGCACATCTGAGGTCGCTAAGGCGCCGTCAAGATTGGAGAAATCCAGCTGCTTTACGCCGAGCTGGTCCAGCTCCTCGCGGATCGCTGATGGCATCGGCAAGATCTCGGGGCAGACGTACTGCAGTTTGACGTCAAACTGCGCCAATAGCCGCGCCAGAGAGTGGACGGTCCGCCCGAAACGCAGGTCACCGACGAGGGTGACCGTGAGGCCATCGAGGCCCCCGAGCTCGAGCGCGATGGTGAAGATGTCGAGGAGGGCCTGCGTCGGGTGCTCGCCTATGCCATCGCCGGCGTTGATGATCGGCTTCGTGGCGACGGACGCGGCTTCGGCGGCGGCCCCGACGTTCGGGTGGCGCAGCACGATACAATCCGCGTAGGCCTCTAGCGTGCGGATCGTGTCCGGCAAGGACTCGCCCTTGGCGACCGAGGAATAGTGGACCTCGCTGATCGGGATGACGGTCCCACCGAGGCGCTGCGTCGCAGCGAGAAAGCTCGAGGCGGTGCGTGTCGAGGGCTCATAGAAGAGGTTGGCGACGATCTTACCTCGTAGGAGGTCAAATGATCCGATGCGGCCGACCATCTCGCGCATCTCTTTGGCGACGCCAAAGACGTACTCGATATCAGCGCGTGCGAACTGCCGGACCGAGAGGATATTCCGGTTGTACCACGGCGCGTCGCGGCGGTCGCCGAAGGGCAGGTGGGGGGAGATGGGCCTCCCCGGCGGGGGCGAGTAGTCGCTCATCATGGGCTCCACGGTTCGCGTTGACGTTCTGAGTCTGGCGTCCGAAGTGGGCCCGGAGGCCGACTACAGGGCGGCCTCGATCGAATCAGGCGGGCTTGCCACCGAGCTGCGCGACGATGGCGATGTACGCCTTCTGCGCCTCCTGCCGGCTCATGCCTTTGACCTTGGCCCAAGCGTCGAACTTGGCACGTCCGCGCATGTCGAGCATTCCAGGTCGAGACCCAGTCACGTCGCCTTGAGAGGCCTGCTTGAAGAGGCCGTACAGCGCGAGCAGAGACACGGGGGACTGCGCGGGGAGCGTCTTTGAAGCGGCGACCGCGCGGTCGAAGGATACTTGCAGCTCATTGAGTTCACTCATGACACGCACCTTTTGGGGCCGAGGGCCAGCCAGTTGTGGCGCGGGAGGCCGCGTTGGTCAAGCGTCCGACCTATTGTCTGAGAGGGTGTAGCCAAAAACTGGACGACCATCCGTACCGTGCGATAACGCCGCCAACTACGAGGAGGCGGTCATGGTTCAGGCGTACACGGAGCAGCAGCGGGCGGAGGCGTTGGCAGCCATCGCTGC
>Ga0209702_10001334_pt1 | contig 47535 bp, 44 predicted proteins | sample FRY01_FD_187210 | JGI IMG/M metagenome (GOLD analysis project Ga0209702, IMG submission 187210) | Freshwater microbial communities from Lake Fryxell liftoff mats and glacier meltwater in Antarctica - FRY-01 (SPAdes) (version 2) | ecosystem: Environmental > Aquatic > Freshwater > Ice > Glacier... | reverse complement strand
AGTGAAAAGTTGGTGATGGGGATCGATCGAGTTGCTGTCGAATTATGAGCCGGACACGACAGGGAATGAAAGGTCAGAAGGAGTGGCGTGAGTGGCAAAGTAAGATCGAAAAGTCAATAAACCATGCCTGACCCCTCTTCCATTCAGGAAATTTCAAAAATCGGCATTCTCTCACCTCAAGCCCACAATTTTTGGCGGCATCGCGGGAAGGTTGCACATCCCCAGAACTGATTTCCCGCTTCGCGCCCCTTTGTAGCAGTCCGGAGAACCATTTTGTTTCCACACTTGGGGCACAGCTTCTCCGGAAAGAACAGCGCTGCATTGATCGCGCTATCTGCGTGGGCGCTGGCCTCATTGATCCGCTGGATTACACCATCCCGATCAATAACACGGATCCCATGTTGGCGTGCGAGATCCTGAGCGGCGTCCGTTGCCGTCCGGCAGACGAGAAATCCTTGAGAGAAGCCTTCGTGGATCATGGACCCGATCAGTTCTCGAACAACAGCCGGACCGCATTTCCATTTGCTCCAGTGCTTGCATTGTACCGCTGCCTTGGTGGCACCCCATTCCACGACGAGGTCAATGCCTCCGTCGGCTTTGGCTCCTCCTCGGGGCTGGACGGTACATGCTTTAGCCTCGAAGAGCCTAGCGACAAGCTGCTCAAACTGAAACCAATCAAGCGCGTCTAAAGCATCGGAAATATTTGGGTGATTCCGGCCTTCCGGCAACCCATCTGGGAGAATTGAATAGGACTTCTGAATTGTGGGGTTAGCGGGCTTGGAGAGCCCACGTAAAAGAACCATGAATAACCAAAATACGCCGACGACAGAAACCAATCCGACGACCAAGGAAAATATGAGAATAATGCCGGAAGCTCCGCTTTTAAAGCCCCCAAACCCAACGAGTAAGAGAACCAAAGCTCCACATGCGCGGATAATCCCTTCCCAGTCTGTTCTTCGTGATCTGCGCGCCATCGGAACGATATAACCTGCTGGGGCTCTATTTTTCAAGTGAATGCCCATGTGGCATTTGGATTTTTCGGCCAATCTTGTGTGGTCTTTTTCCCGCTCGGCGTTGCTGGCTATCTCCGAATTACTATTGGAAGAATTGAGATTGATCCTAGTGCCCAAAGAGCAGAGAAATATAGGATGTTTGAGCCAGCAATTTTGATGCGTGTCATATTTTTTCTATTGGTCTGCGTTTCCGTTTCGTGGGCCCGGATTGGCGAAAATGAGACACAGTGCAATGGACGCTATGGGACGCCGCTTACTGACAAATTTACGGCCGACTCGGATAAGAAGAATCCACTTCTACCGATTGGGTACACCAAAACCTACAAGTACCAGGGCTGGAAGGTGAGGATTGCCTATTTTGAGTTCAATGGGCCTGCGGTGAAAATGAGTTTCCAGAAGAAATCCAGTGGTGCGATTAACGAGGGTGAACTTGCCGCGATCTTGACGGCTAACACTCCTGCAGGAATGACTTGGAAACGGGGTGTCTATACGAAGTCGCCGCTCAAAGGTGCTGCAGGATTGTTGGGAAACCTTGGAGCTAATGCGATGGGTGCTGGTGCTTGGCAACGATCTGACGGAGTTCATGCAATTCTAGCTCCGCTTATGATGGAGTTCAGTATTGAGACACCTGAAGCGGTTGCTATCGTCAAACGGGCCAAAGAAATCAGCCGGAAAGAGGCGATTCCGAGTTTTTGAGGATATTCACGGTATGCCTATACGTCGAACTGCGGCGGAGGCGAGTTTGAGCCTGCGTTGAAAGTCTGCTCGGATCGCATCGAGGAGGAAGTCGCTGATGGAATTGCAAATGGTTTGTACGTTTTCGCTGGAGCATCCGTTGGGGTGGGCGGTGAGGTGGCCGTGGACGTAAATATGACGGATCGCGGCGGCGTAGAAAACGACGGCCCGGCGGTCCCCCGAGCGGAAAGCATCGAGCTGGGTCTGATTTTGAGGAAGGGACTGGGAGTGCAGGTGGTCGAAGAGTTTATATTCCGGGTCGGCTCGATCAATGACCTGGGCCAGTTTGCTCAACTCGATCTTCGGAACATAGGAGAAGAAGGGGCCAAAGGGACAATGGATCTCGCAGAGGTCGGTGTAGCGCTCGAAGACCGACCAGGCGAAGAAGGTCCGGGTCAGGGCCGAATAACCGCGTTCGGTTTCCTCACCGAATCCTTCCAGCGAGATTCCGGAAAATCGCACCGCCATGCGGTAGCGGTTGGCAAAGCGATAGAATTGGAACTTGTCTCCGACGAATCCGAAGGGACGCAAGTCATCACCGTTCCCCTTGATGAGAGTCCGTGCCTCGGAAAATCCCGGGAGGACGTCATCGAGGTATTGATGTTCGGAAGGGACCGCCACTGCGGCATGTAACCAAGAACCTGTGGCAAAAACACGCCAAATTCATCACGGATCGCGGAGCTAGAATCGGGAGAGGCCCACCATCCGCCAGGTGTCCCATGGGAGCTTCATGACACGATTTTCCGCGAAAATGGATGGACTATTTTTTCTGGCGTTCCTTGTGGTCTTCCTCTTTGACGAGGTTGCTCATGGGAGCGGCGTAGGCGCTCTCTTCATCGCTGTCCATGACGCGGCCGGAGGCTTTAGCACGGAGGGCTGAGGCCTTTCGGGAAGCGGCTTTGTGCGACGAGTGAGCACCGACGGAATCGGACGCAAAAGTTGCGGCGTTGGCCGCAGCGATGTTGAGGTTGGCCGCGGTGGCAATGGCGTCTTGGTTTGCACCAAGAAAGAGAAAATCCCAATTATAGGCCTGCGTTTGGTGGTGAATCTTGGCGGCGATCTCCTTCCAGGTGAATTTTCCGGATGCGTTTTCGAGTCCGTCGGTGAGAATGGCCACGATGACTTTCCCTGGGCGGTCTGGTTCCGGGGTTTGTTCCAATCGCTGGCCGAGACGTTCAATGGTTTGGCCGATGGCATCAAGGAGCGCTGTGGTGTTGCGGGGAACATAGGTGTCGGAATTCAAGGGAACCACTTTCTGAACGGGAATGTTGTCCACGGGGACGAGATATTCGTCGTCAAAAAGAACAAGAGTAAGGCGGGCCTCCCCCGGTGCGGCCTGTTGCTCGCGGAGGAATTCGTTGAAGCCCGAGATAGCGGCGGGGGCGACGCTGGACATGGAGCCCGAGCGGTCGAGGATGAAGGCGATTTCAGTGAGGTCTTTATTCATGTCCCTACAATAGCATCCTCGCAGGGACATCCATAGGGTCTGCTCGAAAGCTATCGTATGCGATGCGGCGAACTGTTTCATCTTCCCTTATCCTGAAGGCCAGATCAGGGAGGCCGACGTCAATCACCTCAGCGACGAGTTGATGAATGCGTTCTAATCTAGAATTGAGACACTCGGCCTTTTCAAAATAGTCGTTCCGCGATGGACTCGCATCCATGTTCGCAATGATCAAAGGCTGGTTTGGCGAAAAGACCGGACAACTTGGCATGTGGATGGGGCTCGATGCACTCGGTGGCGGGAGTGCCCCGGGATCACCGGATAATCGCCGACCTTGGGATCGCCGCCGGGCTCGAAACGCAGTACAGCCTCACCGCAGGCCAGCGTCACCCGCCGTAAATCTGCTCATTCAAAAATCGATGAAGCCCCGCACTTGACCCCGGTGCAAATTCCGTGTGTATTTCTCCTCGTACAGGGTGAGGTGGCTGAGTGGTCGAAAGCAGCGCTTTGCTAAAGCGCCGTACTCCAAAAGGGTACCGAGGGTTCAAATCCCTCCCTCACCACTCTATTTTTCGAAGCTGAAATCCCAGGCTCTACACCAAACAATGGGGATGAGGTCAATTTGTTGGGTTGTGGTTAGCCCGCATTGAGCGATGACGCGCAAGCGGCAATTGTGGAAGTTTCTAAAGCCATAAGCGCGGCGTTGAATGAGCTTCATCTTTCTGTGGAAGCCCTCGGTGATGCCGTTATTTTTTGTAAAGCGCCACATGGTGACGAGGGCGTTGCGCACCAATCACTTCAAAGTACCCGTTGGAAACCCAACTCCGCTCAACGCGAGCAGCTAGAAGCGCTAGCTTCGTCGCGCCCGAGGTGAGGAAGAGCGTCCCGGCGTTGCCGGCCACTTTCCAACTATCCCTTCGGGGCGGGGTTTGAACACATCCAAGCCGTGGAAAGCCGCGGCAAGAGCTCTCGTACAGGTTACCTCAGCCATCATTCGCTTCTTCCTTCACGGTGTCGGGGAGATTCACCCCGTCCATGATGACAAGATTCAGCCTCGAATGTTCCGCTTCTCCTTGGATTGCCTTCCGAGGAGCAAAAAGCTTTCGCACTGCGAGCAGCCCCAAGGTCTTCAAGATAATGACCCCTGCCCCGATGGTTCCACGCAGGTTTCCGGAGATTTTTGAAATCCCCGCAACCCGGGGGTAACTCCTCACCGGGATCTCCGCGATTCGCAGCCCTTCTTCGACCGCCCGCACCTGCATCTCCACGGTCCAGCCAAAGCCCCGGTCGCGCATGCCCAGGCGGGCCAGAGCCGGGACCCGAATAGCTCGTTGAGGCCCCAAATCCGCAAAACGCCGGCCCCAAATGATGGCCATCAATGTCGGGGCGAGCCAATTTCCAAATCGCTGTGGCCTGGACATCTTGGCCAGATCGCGAGGATCAGTCCGAGCCCCGAGAATGAAGTCATGATCCGGAGCGAGTTCCGCAAAGCGATCCAAGGCTTCCAAATCATCGCTTCCGTCTCCATTGCAATAGAGGATCCAATCGACGTCGGCGGGCAGATTGAGCCCGCCGAGCCAACAGGCAAGACCATAGCCAACCCGGGGCTCAAGGATCACCTCGGCGCCTGCCTGGACCGCGACTTGGGCGGTGCCGTCCTGGCTGCCATTGTCAACCACCCGAATTCTGGGAAACCCGCGGTCGCGCAGACGACGGATCACATCGCCCACGGAAGCAACTTCATTATGAGCCGGAATGACAACCAGGGTCCGGGCCGCAAAAGAACGGAGAGCGGAAGGAGCCGACGGAATTATTTGCCGGGATTTGCCCATCCGATCACTCCACAGGCGACGCGGGCGCCGGCGTTCCCTGTGGGCTGGCCGCCATCATCGTGCTTGGCATGAACGATCACACTGCGACCAATGATGGGATTTTTTTCTCCATCAATGGAAAAATTATCCACCGTGAGATCGATAGTCGCCGCCCCCTCTGCATTGGCCTTGAGGTTGCCGAGGTCGCCTGCGTGACGGACTTCTTTCACCGGAAGCGCGTGATCATGTTTCTCTGGATTGTAATGTCCTCCCGCGCTAGTGCCATCGGCCGCGGAGCAATCTCCGAATTCGTGAATATGAAAGGCCTGTTCCCCATTCGGAACCAGCCCGGTGACGGTCCCGGTGATATGAACCTTCCCGTCGGCGACCGGTTCGAAATGAAGGACTCCAGAAACTTGATTTCCCGCAGTGGGATGGAGCACAGCGATGCCGGAAGTGGAATCGGCCGCGCGAAGGGCGGTCAAGGTGAGAACGAGCGTGAGGACAGTGAGGATTTTCATGAGTGGGAGTGGTTCAGGTTTGGATTTTCAGGCCGCGGGAGATCGTGTCTCCCGGTCCCATGCGGACAGAGTCTAGCAGCAATTTTTTCTATCGCAACATTCGGGTGCGGTTAAAGTCTCCCGATCCGATGCCCTCTCCCTAATTAAGGGACGAACATCGCCGGGAGCCCCCCGGTTCAAATTCTTTCCTCTTCGAGGTCGTAAACATCAAACCAGACGTAAACCGGTCGATTTCGGGGCACATATTTCTGAATATAGTCCTCCAGAAACACTTGGATATCGATGGGCATGTCGCAGGGCCGGGTAGAGCGCAGTTTATTGTTCCAAGCCACGACCTCGGCGGCCTCTTTGATTTGGGAATGTTCGGCAATCCAGACGGCCACTTCGGCGTCGGTGGCTCCCTTGGCCACCATCTCCTTAAACGCTTTCGCATCAATGCGGCTAAAATCAAAAAACTGCCGATCCAACGGGCAATCATAATGGTACTCGTTCGCGGTGCCCGCGAGGACCGCCCGGCATTTGTCCAAAGTTCGGCCTGCGATGACATATCCACCGAGGGTTTCGCGAGGGCTACGGGGGAAGTTTTTGCTCAGATCAGGAGCGAGAAGTTTGAGGAAGCCGTTCATAGATTGACAATATGAGTATCACCTTGGGAGGTTTATTCCCATATTTAAAAAACTCCTGCCGCGGAAATCACCGTCTTCACGAAATAAAGATCGCTTCCCCACCCTCTTCCCCATAGCCCCGTTCGTCCCTGCACCACCGTGTTTTTCGTTTCCGTCATCATTCCTACGCTCAATGAAGCGCCAGTTCTCGACGCGACACTCCGTGCTCTGGAGAAAAACGCGACCCGGCATGAAGTCATCGTGGTAGACGGCGGCAGCACCGATGGCACCTTGGCACTCGCCCGAAGTCACGGGACCCGAGTGGTCACTTGTCGGTGGAAAAACCGAAGCCGACAAATGAACGAGGGCCGGAAAGCGGCCCGCGGTGGGACCCTCCTCTTTCTTCATGCCGACACGCTGGTCGATCCCACCGCTTTGGAGACCCTCAGCCACATGCTAGCGACCCGTTCCGCGGTGGGAGGAGGTTTTGTTCGTCGCTATGCCTCCTCGTCCAAATTCCTCCGCCTGACCTGCCATTTGGCCACGTGGCGCTGCCAATGGTTCGGATGGTTTCTGGGGGATCAAGCGATTTTCGTGACCAGCCCGGTCTTTGATGCCCTCGGCGGATACCAGGATATGGCTCTTTTTGAAGACTTGGATTTTTCCCGAAGAATGAAATCCCATGGCCGTCTCGTCACGGTCCCGATCCCGGTCCTATCCTCTCCCCGCCGGTTTTCCCATCGGGGCCCCTGGCGCACCACTCTGGCAGACCTTGGCCTCACAGTTCGTTATCTCCTTGGTCGCCCATCCGGCCGCTCAAAGCCGCCGCTCAGCGCGGTCAAAAAATCACCATGGGCCGAACCCGGCCGATCAGATCTTTCGAAGTTTACTGCTCCGCGCCCTTCACCGGGTGCGGGCCAACCACCAGGCGAATAGTTTTTTCACCAAGGGAGTGAGGCGGGTCCGATTGTAGGCATCTCCGGTTTTGCGCACCGCCTCAGCACGGGTCGGATAGGGATAAATTGTGCCGGCAAGTTTCCCCAGTCCCAACCCATGAGTCATCGCGAGGGAGTATTGGGAAATTAAATCCCCAGCGCCTGCTGCGACAATGGTCGCTCCGACAATTTCATCACTGCCTTTTTTGACATGCACCCGGGCAAATCCTTCGGTTTCCCCTTCCAAAATGGCGCGATCAACTCCGTCGAACGGTTGATCGTAGGTGTCAATTTCCACTCCCGCCTTTTCGGCGTCCCGGGCGGAAAGTCCGACCTGAGCCAATTCCGGCTCGGTGTACGTGCACCAGGGAATGGTCAAGGCACTGACGCGGGCCCGTCCCATAAAGAGGGCATTTTGAATCACGGTCCGCGCCATGAAATCCGCCGCATGAGTAAATTGGTAAGCAGAACAAACATCGCCTGCGGCATAGATATTCGACGAAGTGGTCTCTAAGCGATCATTGACGACGACTCCACGTTTAGAAAATTCCACTCCGGCTTGCTCGAGCCCCATTTCTTCCACATTGGGAGCCCGCCCCACGCCGACCAAAACCCGATCCACCGTCTCGTCGTATCCCTGGTCGTGCGAAGTCACTTGCAAACGCACCTGGTTTGCATCCGCCGGGGACAACCGCAATTCTTTTCCGCAGCAAAGCAGACGAACACCATCGGCGTTTAGAGATTTCAAGACCACGCTAGCCGCCTCCGGGTCTTCTTTCGGAAGAATCCCATGAGCCGCTTCAATCAAAAGCACCTCGGAACCAAAATTGGCAAAGGCCTGCGCCATCTCGCAACCAATCGGACCCGCGCCTATGACCGCGAGTCGCCGGGGCAATTCGGTCAGAGAAAAAAGGCTCTCATTGGTCAGATAATCAACCTCGTCCAACCCAGTAATGGGAGGCGCTGCCGCCCGGGCCCCGGTCGCGATGATGGCTTTGCGAAATTTCAAAACCTGCCCCTCCACCGCAATGTGCTGGGCATCTTGGAAGACCCCCTGACCAAGAAACACATCAATCCCCAATTTCCGAAATCGGTCGGCCGAGTCGTGGGGACTAATCCCAGCCCGTAAGCGCCGCATCCGTTCCATCACGAACCCAAAATCCACTTCCGCATTTTCCGCTCCTTTGACCCCATAGGCTCCCGATCGCCGCACGGCCGAGGCTTGTCTCGCTGCAGCCAAAAGGGCCTTGGACGGCACACAGCCCACATTCAAGCAATCGCCTCCTAACAACTCGCGTTCAATCAACGCGACCTTGGCCCCCAACCCCGCCGCTCCGGCTGCGGCCACCAGCCCGGCGGTTCCCCCGCCGATCACGACTAAATTATAGGTCCCCGAGGGCTTAGGATTCACCCAATCCTGTGGGTGAACATTCGACTCCAATTTACAGTTGAAATCGTCATAGGGTCGAAGGGCCGGGAAATCAGACATACTAATTAATTCCAAAAAGTGATCAGGTTGAGGATGCGGTCCCAGAGCAAACGAATCCGGCTGTAGCTCCGGCCTTCCTCTCCCTGATCATTTAATCCCCAGTTGTAAGGCAAATAGCTAATCTCATATCCTTTGCCCGAGAGAAATTCTTTTTGGTCGGCCGGGCCATATTCCGCGAGGATCTTCCGGACCCCACCCGCTTGAACGAAATCCTCCTCGAACCAACTGAAGATGCTGGAAATCTTAGCCGCATTCTCCGCCGGAAGAAATTCATTCAGATCCGGTCGCGCCAGCCATGCCCGATAGGCGTCCGCGATGCGGGAATCCAGATTCTCAGCCCCATAAGCCTCGCGCTGGAGAGGCGGGCAACTGCGGGCCGCGCAAACCAAGACCGAATGCGCCCGATAGCCAATTTGCGGACGGAGGGTGTTGTGCTCGATGTCGTTGAGGGAAATCATCTGCCCCCCCACCTTGAGCCGCTTGGTGGCGAAGGGTTTGGAAAGCGTTTGAATGCTATCGAGAGGATAGTTTTCCAAAATGACGCTGACCGTCAATGCGTTATATAAATTGATCAGGGAAGCCGCCGCCTCATTGCCCTGCGCCGGTTGTTCGGGCGCAGGTGCAAATTGGGCCAGATAATCCTCCAATTTTTGACGGTCCGCCGAGTCGGCCTGCCATTTTCCATAGGCCACCAGTCCTTTCTCATCGACATATTTTTGCACCAGTTGGTTCCAGGCGGTGTGGGAAAGACCGCTTGGGACGGTCACCGGATTGGCGGCCGGCAGCATGGGAGTTAAAAATAGACCAAGGATCAGAGTGGTGAGAATACGGGTGGTTTTCATATTAGTTGATGGGTTTTAGATGATGGTTGAGGGTGAGATAAATTGCGCGGTCGCCATCAGGAATCATCCGCTTGATCGAGATTTGATTTTTTTAAGGCTCGGCGGGCGATTTGAGTCACCCAAACCGTGACCGCCAAGGTGGCAAGTAAGCCCACTCCCAAGAACGTCCACTCCAAGGGACTCCGTCCGGCATCGGTACCACTGACGGCTTGCAACCCCGCTTTTCCTGCCGTTCCCAAATAGACGTACAGCAAGGTTCCAGGCAACATCCCCAGCCAACTGGCCAGGACATAGGGCCAAAAGCGAACTGCGGTGAGACCAAAAAAATAATTGCCGATATTGTAAGGCATCAAGGGACTGAGCCTGAGCAAAAAGATCAAGCGGGCCCCCTGTTCTCCAATCGCTTTGTCCATACTTTGAAATTTTGGATTTTGACCCGCGATGGCTTCAATTTTCTTTCGGGCCAGAAACCGCGAAATCAAAAACGCGCAGGCCGCGCCGATGGTGGAACCAATCGAGACGGCAAAAAGCCCCCACCCCAAACCAAAAACGAAGCCGGCTCCCACGGTCAAAATCGACCCCGGCAGAAGAAAAATTGCGGCCAAAACATAGGCCCCAATAAAAATTGCGATCCCCCAGGGTCCGAGGCCTCCGACCCAGGCATTAAAGCTTTTCAGCCCTTCATTGACGGGAAGAAGGCGGGCCGCCACCACGAGGGCAACCAAAACAACCAATCCGGCCGCAAGTTTCCCCCAAGGCATTGCCGTGCTTCGGTCTTTGGCTTCGGTTTCTGACGAATGGTTCATATGACAGTAGAGAGGTGAACATGCGGATTTATTCCCCGCCAGGCATTTTCTGAAAGCGAGATCGAAGTTAGGCGCTGGAAATCAGCAAAGGCAACAAAGATGGCGAAGGAGTTTTTGCCTCCGGCAAGGCGCAACGACCCGACCAAAGGGAGATAGTCGCCACGCTTGTCTCAAAGTTTTTGGGAAGGAGGAACTTGCCCCTCGGGCCATCCCCGACCACATTCTTGGTCGAGCGTTATTTCGCTCGAACCGGTCTTGAGCTCAATTTCCGGCGTCACTTTCAATGAAGATAAAAAGAACCTGCGTATGACGACCCCGTCGAACCGCTCGGACCACCTCGCCCTCGGGGTCGCCGCGGTGGCCATGCTCCTGGGCGCTCTGGTGATGCGATCCGCCGGCGACCTCCGCCTCCTCGGCGGCGTCCCGCAACTCCTCTTCGGAGCCTCCATGATGCTGGCTGCCTATTATGCAGCGATCTGGCGATCTTTCCGGGCTCCGGGAATCATTTTGGGAGTCGCCGTTGTCACACGAGTTATTCTCCTTGGACAGGTCCCGGGTGACGATATTTTCCGCTACATTTGGGAAGGCCAACTCCTTCTCGATCACATCAACCCCTACTTGCATGCCCCGGACGCAGCGGAATTGATCCCTCTCCGTGACTCGCTCTGGGATGCCGTCGGACACAAATCATTTTCCGCTATTTATCCTCCTCTGGCGGAATGGAGCTTTGCCTTCCTGGCCGCACTTTCTCCCAGTGTGATGTTTTTTAAAGGCGTTTTTGCCGCAGCTGACCTCTTCACCGGCTGGCTCTTGGCTCGAAAGTATGGCTGGCAGGCTGGATTAATTTTCCTCTGGAATCCTCTCGTCCTTGTCGCCTTTTCCGGAGGCGGACACTACGACAGCCTCTTTGTTTTGGCGCTCGTGCTGGGGTGGCTGGCCTGGGAGGACCACAGATGGCGTCACGCCCTGCTTTGGCTGGGTTCCGCCGTGGCGATCAAATGGATGGCATTGCCACTCCTGGCTTGGGTGGTGTGGAGGCGCTTCCGGGGGCAAGGAATCGCGGCGGCCGCGATCGCCCTGGCCTGGGGCCTTTTGCCGTTGCTCCTCGCATGGTTGGCGCTGAGCGTTTGGACCATGGAGTGGAGCTGGCAACTCCACCCGGCTCAGTTTTCGGAATTTGCCCGCAGTGCGGAATTCATCCCCCGACTGGTCGGCGAAGTCTGGGAATCTCGTCGCCATGACAACACCTGGATCCTTCTGCCCGTTGCCTTGGCCTGGGGGGTGGTGATCTTGCGGGCCAAGTCCTTTCTCGGCGCCGCCGAAGGCACTCTCTTTTTTACCCTCATCCTCTCGCCGGTGATCCATATTTGGTACTTCACCTGGTTGATCCCCTTTGCCGTTGTCAGCCGCAACCGGGGCACTTTGCTTCTCACCGCTTCCGGTTTCATCTATTTCGCGCTCTACCACCGGCTTGCCCACATCCCGCAGGCTCCGTGGCAACTCACTCTGCCCGAAACCCTCTTTCTTTGGCTCCCCTTGGTTCTGGGATTTCTCTGGACCTGGTTTCCCACCCGTTGGAAAAACCCGTTCTCTGCGACCACGTCATGATTACCGTCTGCCTCCTCCTGAAAGCCCCTCGCCCCGGCTTGGTCAAAACCCGCCTCGCTCGCGAAGTCGGCTTCCCCCGGGCCACCGCGATCTACCGCGCCCTCGTCGAACGGCAGATCGAGGCCTTGCCGGCCCATTGGCCGGTCGTTATCTATTTTTCCCCTCCGGAGGCCGAAACCGAAATGTCCGCCTGGCTCGGCGGCCTCCGACCCGAACGGTCCCTCTTCCTCCCCCAATGTGAAGGCGACCTCGGAGCCCGCCTTGCCGCGGCAGTGGCGGCGGAGTTTGCCCGCGGAGCCACTCGTCTCTTCCTCTTGGGCGGTGATTGCCCCACCCTCGAAGCATCCGACCTCATCGAAGCCAACACCCGCCTCGACTCCCATGATCTCGTCGTCGGCCCGGCAACCGACGGAGGCTATGTTCTCCTTGGACTCAAGGCCAACCATCCCGGCCTATTTGAAAACATCGCCTGGAGCACCCCCAAGGTTTTAACCCAAACCCAGGCCGCCGCCACGAGACTGGGACTTTCGGTGACTCTACTGGCTCCGCGCGAAGATATCGATGATCTCCCCAGCCTCAATCGCCAGAGTGAGTGCCTGCGAGACAGCGGCATTGATTCCCTTCTCTGACCGCGTAAAGAAAAAGCGGCTAAGGAAAGCAACCTGTAAGAGCGCGGGCTTACCTGAACATCAGGATCGGAACGTGACAGGTGCGCATCATCTCGGTCGTGGTGCTCCCCACCATCAACTGTCGGATCCGCGAGTGGCCATAAGCGCCCATCACCAACAAGGAAATTCCGTCCTTCTTCACCGCCTCGGAGATGACCTCGGCGGGATCGCCGGCGGTGGCTGTGGCGGTGACATCGAATTCCGCATCGCGCAACTTGGCCGCCGCTTCTTGCAAATACCATTCCGCTTTGGAATCGATCCGACCGGCTCGCAAAAGATGACAGGGCAGCCCTTTCAAAAACGGCGACGCCATCACAAATTGCACCGCATCCTCCACGCTGGGACCGCCATCGTAGGCAATCAAGAAACGCTCGATGGGAACAAACTTCCGCGAGGCCACCAGCACCGGTCGAATGCTGGCCCGGATGACCCGCTCCAAATTGGAACCCAAATGCAGCTTGGCCAAATCAGCCGTCTCTCCCCGCTTGCCCATCACAACGAGATCCGCATCTTCTTCTTTTGCTGTCACCGTTTCCACCAATTCGCCATGGAGTTGCTCGGTTGTCACTCGCTGGACCCCCGCGGCTTCCAATCGCCGCCTGGCATCCTCAAGAATCGCTTTTCCGCGTTCGCGCGCCAGCCGGTTTTTGGTCTCTTCGAAATTGACCAACTCCGTGAGCAATTCGTCGCCAGTATTGAGTCCCAAGTTCCCGCTGAAATCACTCAATTCCGCCCGTTCCCGGTGTGGATCAAGCATATGGAGGACATGAACTGCGGCCCCCTGGCGGCTCGCGGCCCAGGCGGTGTGTTCATAAATGCTCGGCGCATAAAGCGAGCCATCGGTGCAGGTGAGAATGTGATTCATAATAATGGGATGAAGCGGACGACGGAAATTCCTCCGCGATCATTCATAAATACCAGTTTTTTTCAATGAAGGTCGAGATTCGCTGCGGCCCCCGGTTTGTCATGGATGGCCACCCGCTCCACCAGGGTGGCACTGGCTTCATTCAGCCCGACTACGTTGACTTCGGTGCCGTCGCGGCGAAATTTCAAAACCACCTTATCGAGCGAGGCGATCGAACTAATATCCCAAAAATGCGCTCTGGAAACGTCGATTGTCACCCGCTGGACCACCTCCCTGAAATCGAAGGCGCGGGCGAAAGCGCTAGCAGAGACAAAAAACAAATTGCCTTCCACCGTATAGGTCCGCTCGTCGCTCCCTTCCTCCCGAGCGGTCCCGATCCGCATCAACAAAGCCGCCTTGCGAGCAAAGGAAATCGCACTCATGAGGACCCCCACGCCGACGCCAATGGCCAAATTGTGAGTCAGAACGACTACGGCCACCGTGGTGAGCATGACCAGACTGGAGGTCTTGGGATGAATGCGGAGATCCCGGAGCGAGGCCCAACTGAAAGTTCCAATCGAAACCATAATCATGACGGCGACCAGGGCTGCCATGGGGATGACCTTCACCCAGGCCCCGCAGACGACAATCAAAACGAGAAGAAACGCCCCGGACACGAAGGTGGAAAGCCGTCCCCGGCCACCGGATTTCACATTGATGACAGTTTGTCCGATCATGGCACATCCGGCCATCCCCCCGAAGAAGCCGGACACAATGTTGGACGCCCCCTGCCCCATGCATTCCCGGTTCTTGTTGCTCTCCGTATCCGTGAGGTCATCTACGATCGTCGCCGTCATCAGCGACTCCAACAAGCCCACCACCGTGAGCGGAATGGCATAGGGAAGGATGATGGCCAGCGTTTCCCAGTTCCACGGAATCTGGGGAAAAAGAAAGACCGGCAAAGTCGACGGCAGTTCGCCCATGTCGCCGACCGTCCGCAACCCCATCCCGGTGAGAAGCGAAATCGCGGTGAGGACGACAATACAAATCAGCGGCGACGGGATCGCCTTAGTGAACCGTGGCACGATGTAGATAATCGCCAACCCGCCCGCCACCATGGCATACATTGTCCAGCCCGTATTCCGGAATTCGGGCAACTGCGCCATGAAAATCAAAATGGCGAGGGCATTGACAAATCCGGTCATGACCGACCGAGAAACAAATTTCAACGCGTCACCCAGCTTAAACCATCCCGCCAGAATCTGAAAGAAGCCGGTCAAAAGGGTAGCGGCAAAGAGGTATTGGAGCCCATGATCACGGACCAGCGTGATCATCAGCAGGGCCATCGCCCCGGTGGCGGCGGAGATCATCCCGGGACGTCCCCCCAAAAATGCCGAGACCACCGCAATACAAAATGACGCGTACAGGCCCACCTTGGGATCAACTCCGGCGATAATGGAAAAAGCGATCGCCTCCGGAATCAAAGCCAAGGCCACAACGATACCCGCCAAGAGGTCCTTGGGAACATTGGAAAACCATTCCTTGGTGAAGTTTTTGAAAATCATAATTTAAAAATCGTTTGCTGCATCTCCAGGCTCGGGCGGAACATCCTTTTGCCGATCAGGCCCCCGGCATCTTCCCGGATCCCAGGAACCGCCGGTCTTTCGCCAACCGCCCCAAAAAAACTTGGGGAAATCGCAGGTGGGGAAGAGTGCCGGAAATCCCTCCCATGACAAGCCTCAAGAAAAAAACCACCTACGGCCTCTCTACGGCAAGATGAAACTCATCCCGCGCCACACCGACAGGGAAAAAACAGGCTGGGAACGCTTCCTCCCCCGCACGACGCCACCCTGGCTTTTGAAATTCTGCCGCCCGGACCGATAGTCCAGATCGAACTTCCGGCCCTTATACGAGACGCATCTAGCTTAACCCAAGTTTCTTCTGCAACATCTTTGCGCGTGCTCGGAATTGACAGGTTTTCGTCACGAAAATTATGTAAGCCGATAATAATCAGGCCTGGAGTTTCCGTTGGAGTGCCTAATTCTACAGCGGGTGATCGTTTCTCTAGGCGATGCCAGGCTGCCCGAGTTACCGCAAGAACGACAATGCCCGGGTGGAGCAGAAAAACGGGAAGCTTATTCGCCAACTTGTGGGCTCCGACCGCCTGGGAGAACCGGCCCAGGCAGAACTGCTCAGCTCGCTATTGGGGGCACGCTCACGGTCGCTCGCCGGGGTGATTCAGCGAAAAAAAACGCTTAGTTCAGGGACTTGAGAATAGGGCCGGAGGGCCGGGTCGTTGAGCAAGTAGCGAAAGAAGGAAGGCGGCGTCCGCGACTGGATTACTTTCAGTCGTTCCGCCGCTTCGTTAAAGCGACCTTTCCGCATCAGAATGTAGGCAGCGGAAATCGTTCCGGGCAAATCGGGGCTTGGATCGGCGCTGGATAACTCCTCATCGGGGGTTCCCTGCAGCGAAGTCAGCATGATCGTGGCTTCTAAATAAGGAGGGAGATCGAATGGCAGCACCCGGGTTCGCGCCGCCTGCAAAAGTTGAATCGCCTCCGCAGAATTTCGCTGCCGGCGCAAGAGACCTGCCAATTCGATCATCGGTACGGGATTGGCTGGATCCGCCAGCATCGCCTGCCGAAGGAGCATTTCCGCCCGCAGCACATGGTCGCCTAGCTTTTTCAGATCGGGAGCCTCGCTTTTTTGCACCTCGATCAAAGCTTGGATCGCCAGTGCGTCAGAAACCCGCTCGTTCCTGCGGATGCTGCGGGCAGCCTCCTCTTCTGCCAGTGCGAAATTTTTGCTGCGAAGGGCGGAGAGCGCGATCAGATAAGCCGTGGAGGACAGGCCGGGGTTCTCTGCCTGTAAATTCTGAAACTTCTTGAGGGCAACGGCCGGATTTCCAGCGCGTAGTTCGTCAAACGCCTGGTTCAGACGCGGTTGGAATCCGGCGGCGACCTTTACATCCGCCTTCGTCTGTTCAACAAAGACCTGCTTCCGCCCGGCCTGAAATGCCGGGTTCCAGGTCAGGACGGAGGAAAAGACGGCTGCGGCAACGACCGCAACCCCTGTCACCGCGAGCGCGTAAGCCAGTGGGATTCGCTTGGCCGCTTTGCGGACGGAGGGTCTTGCTTTTTCCCTGCCTAGGTTTCCTTGGAGTGGCGGTGTTTCATCCTGATGCCCGGTAGTAGCTTCCGCGATCATCGGCTCTGCGGCAGGCTTGGAAGCAGGATCCAGAGGTTTCAACCGCTTCGATGGTATATTTTTCTTGGGCATGTCTTGTAATTTGGCTGATCATGATGGTTCGTCATTCCCAATTTCACAAATGCAGCTTTTCGATCCGAAGAGCGAGATCCAACGAAGTCAAAATACGCCTTCTTCACATCCACAACTTGGGTGAATGCGCGGCCCAGTCGCCCTGATAGCGGGCATCCCGCCAGGTGTTTTCCTCGCGGAGTTTCCGCAAGGTTATTCCTGTCGGGGTACGAATGAAGGAATACCTCCCTGACCCACTTTCAAAGAGATTGGCCTCGAAGGAAGACACATCGCTGAACGTAATTTGATTTCCCTCCAAGCGGTAGTCGCCCTTGAATGCTGGCGCAGAATAATCCTCCGCCGTGTAGACCACATAACGTCCACCGGGGTAAATCCGCAACTCGATCGAACCTTCCTGACGCAGACCACTGCGCCTCCACGTCCCAATGATCGCCGGCCAGTCGCTATAAACCATCCGGGCCATACGCCAATAGCCATCCTCGAATTGCCAATTTACGGCTAGACGTTCCCGCCAGGACGGACGACCCGACATGCCAATGGTCACATTGCTCCGCGTCAGAGCACGATCAGGAAAAGCATAGACGATCTCCGTCTCATTCACCGCCAGCATATAAGGTGCCTTCGCCAGCGCCCGCAGATACTGATCCACGCTGGCTCCCTGCGGAGTGACGGGACTTTGGATGCGGGCCCTTTTCGTGAAATGAGATGGCAGCGCGTCCCAATCGCCCTGATTTTGGAGATCCGCAAAATTCGTCAATCGCCGATCCAATGGCGTGTTGTCCGGGGGCGGCAGGAGTTCACGCTGACCGCAGCCAGCCAAAATCGCCAGACAAAGAGAAAGAAAAAATCGCATCACGCCGTGATACCCATTCTTCTGCGCCAAGCAATAGCGGAATGGGGAAAAGTCCACCGCAAATCAAAACCCAACCCAGCTTATTCCGGCAGCGTCACGACCAACCTCGCCTCAGGACGAAAAACCGTTCCTTTGGTGATCGGCGGCTGAACCAGGCTTTGTTCGATGAACTCTTGATTGATAGGAGCGATCAGACTGTAGCCTCCTTTTCCGTCCGGAAGCATGGGAGTCCCCCAACGACTGCGACAGACGACTTCCTTGGCGAAAACCAATTCCCCTCGCAGGGTGTGATTGGGAAGCTCAGGTTCCGGTTGAATAAGTGCGCCGAGAAAGGCACTGCCAGCAAGGAGAAGGGGAAGCATATCAGGTGGAAAAGTGTACAGCCTTATCTCCAATTCCTCCGGAGAAGACAATCATAAAAAGAAAATGGCGCTGCTCTCGACCTTTTCGGCCGCAGCGACGCCATCTTCTTTGAATGATTTTCCCGTCAGGCTTTTTCGACCTGCCAGTATTCCAAATCGACGGGAGTTTCCCGACCGAAGATGGTGACCGAAACGCGAAGCTTGCCGCGTTCGGGATCGATTTCCTCGACAACTCCATTTTGGTTTTGGAAGGGTCCATCAGCCACTTTGACCTTGTCCCCGACTTCGAAGCTAATCTTCGGCTTGATGGTGTCTTCTCGCTCGCGCGCTTGGGCCAAGAGGCCTTCCACTTCCCGCGGACGCATCGGAATCGGACGATTCTTCGTGCCGGCAAAGCCGATCACACCGTCGGTTTCCTTGATAAAATACCAGGTTTTCTCGACGAGTTGATTGTCGTCGTCGAGGAGATGCATGTTAATGATCAGGTAACCGGGAAAAAACTTGCGAGTCGTCTCGGTCTTCTTTCCGCGTTTGATTTCCTGAACCCGTTCGGTCGGAATGAGAACCTCAAAAACTAGATCGGTCATCTCCTCCAGTTTGATACGGCGATTGAGGTTGTCCTGCACCTTCTGCTCCAAACCGGAGAGAACATGCACAACATACCATTGATCACGTGGGGCAATGGGCATGGGCTTTAGGGTTTCGTCAGAAAACTGACGACAATAATAAGGATGGAGTCGAAAAAGGCGATGTAACCACCTAGAATCAACATGGCAATCAGCACAACTCTGGTGGAATCCGTCAATTCCTTGTAACGCTTGAACCCCCGTTCATTGGGGTCCCAGGGCCACTGGGCCTTGGCCAGCTCAAAGCGGACTTCGGTGATGAATTTATGAATTTTTCCAAACATGAGTGTGATACTGAATTTCCGTCATCCAGGACAGGAGGGACTTGAACCCCCAACCGATGGTTTTGGAGACCATTGCTCTACCAATTGAGCTACTGTCCTAAATTGAACGGAAGAAACGGACTATTCGACGATGTCCGCGACACGTCCGGCACCTACGGTGCGGCCGCCTTCGCGAATGGCGAAACGAATGGTTTTTTCCATCGCGATCGGAGTCAGCAACTCGACCTCAATGGAAATATTGTCTCCGGGCATGACCATCTCCACTCCCTCGGGAAGCTTGATCGTGCCGGTGACGTCGGTGGTCCGGAAGTAGAACTGAGGACGGTAGTTGGAGAAGAACGGCGTGTGACGGCCTCCCTCATCCTTGCTCAGCACGTAGATCTCGGCCTTGAATTTGCAATGCGGCTTGATCGTGCCGGGCTTGGCCAAAACCTGACCGCGCTCGATGTCGTCTTTCTTCACCCCACGGAGCAAAACTCCGACGTTGTCGCCTGCTTCAGCGAAGTCGAGAAGCTTGCGGAACATTTCGATGTCGGTGACGGTGGTCTTGATCGTGTCTTTGATTCCGACGATCTCGATTTCTTCCATCTTCTTGAGGACGCCACGTTCGACCCGGCCGGTCGCAACCGTACCGCGGCCTTCAATATTGAAGACGTCTTCCACAGGCATGAGGAAGGGGAGATCCTTCGCGCGCTCTGGGTTCGGAATGTACTCATCCACAGCCGCCATCAGATCCGTGATATTTTTCTCGTATTCAGGATCTCCTTCGAGAGCCTTGAGAGCACTGCCCATGACGATCGGAATGACCTCACCAGGAAATTCATATTTGCTCAGAAGCTCACGCACTTCCATCTCGACGAGTTCGAGCAAATCTTTGTCATCGACCATGTCCACCTTGTTCATGAAGACCACGATGGAAGGCACTCCGACCTGACGGGCAAGCAGAATGTGCTCACGAGTCTGAGGCATAGGGCCGTCTGCGGCACTCACGACCAAAATCGCTCCGTCCATTTGGGCGGCGCCGGTGATCATGTTCTTCACATAATCGGCGTGTCCGGGACAATCAACGTGCGCATAGTGGCGATTGACCGTCTCGTATTCCACGTGAGCGGTGTTGATCGTAATCCCGCGCTCTTTTTCTTCGGGAGCGGCATCAATGTCGGCATAGCCGCGTGCTTGCGCCCCGCCGGATTTAGAAAGCACGGTCGTGATCGCGGCCGTGAGGGTGGTTTTTCCGTGGTCAACGTGGCCAATCGTGCCAATGTTGACGTGCGGTTTGTTTCTCTGGAACTGTTCTTTTGCCATCTTAAGGGTGTGTTTAGTTTGAGACTCGCACTTCTTCTTTTTGGTGGAGCCCATGACCGGGATCGAACCGGTGACCTCGTCCTTACCAAGGACGTGCTCTGCCAACTGAGCTACATGGGCATTTTGGCCGAAGCCGTTAAAGAATAAGGTGTGTCTGCGTTTCTTCGGTTATCTTCTGTAAAAGGGTATCAGCCCCCACCCGTTCTTGCCTCATGCAAGACCGGTAGGCGTTTTCTCCCAGAAACAGAAGGAACAAAACCCTAGCAAAGACCAACAGGGTGTCAAAATGAAAAATCAGGTTTCGCACGGAAGAGCTTCAGTTCGGCTAGACGAAGGTCGGATCGGGCATGTCGGACCGGGCGTTGCTTTCCTCGAGTTTTTGATCTAAATGGGGGGCCGATGCCAGACCCCGTTTTGACCGACCTCGCAATTCCCCCCACCCGAGTCTCGTCCCCTTGGGGTCAGCTAGGTTCTCTCGGGTTGACTCCCCAAGGCGCGCTCACCAGTCGCGACGAAATCACCTCCCTCGGCCGGGCCTTTGCCGAGTCCGAATCTGCCGGTCTCATTCTGCTCGGCGGTCATCCTGCGGAATCCGACGCGGAGGCGGTGGAACTTTTTTGGAAATCGTTTGCCGATGCCTTCCTGCGGGAACTGTGCCTCCTTCCCGATTGCAAAGATCCCCTCGACGCGTTGCCCCGGCCGGAGGCCGGCATCCTCGCGGAGTGGATTCTCAACGCTCCGCCCATGCGAGGCGGCGAATACCTTTCCCCAGAGACACTCCTCGGTCTTTGGACCCGGATAGAAGCTTGGACCCGGCATTCGCTGGCCTCCACTGACGGACTCGCCAAATGGATGCACCAATACGCTCCTGCGTGGTCGCGGGTCGGCCGGGTCACCCTCCACCTGGCGGAGAATAAGGGGGACGACGCCTGTCCGTTTGCTTTCATGGCCACCTACGCCGCCAGCGTTTCTCAGTCCGGTCGCCTGTCGCAAATTCCCCTGGGCAAAGCACTCAACGAATATGGCGGTGCCAAAAACAAATCCACCCTCCTGAAATTGCTAACACCGCTGCACCAAGCGGCTCAAGCCTGCCCCTTGATGGCCGACCTGGTGGCCACCGGAGACATCTTTCACCCCATGGTTTGGACGCCACCCGAAGCCTATGCCTTTTTGCGACGCATTCCCGCCTATGAAGAAGCCGGGCTCCTCGTCCGCCTGCCGAACTGGTGGAAAAAGCGGGGCACCCGTCCCCAGGTGGCCGCCACCGTAGGCGAAAAAAAACGAAGCGCCCTCGGTCTCAACGCCCTGCTCGACTTCCAAGTCAGCGTCGTCGTTGATGGAAAAAAACTCACCCAAAAGGAAATTGCAGCACTCCTCGACGGCGAGGACGGACTGGTTCTTTTTCGCGGCCAGTGGATCGAAGTCGATCGGGAAAAACTCCAGCAAGCGCTCGAACACTGGAAGGCCATCGAAGCGCATGGCGACATTTCCTTCATCGAAGGCATGCGCCTTCTGGCCGGCGCTCCCGGCAACCTCCAAAACGAAGAAGAACTGGAATCCCATCGCGAATGGGCCTTTGCCCAACCCGGCGAATGGCTGACCGAAACCCTCCAACGCCTCGCCTCGCCTCCGCCGACTCCGCCGCCCCTATCTCTCCGCGCCACCCTGCGACCCTATCAGGCGGTCGGACTCGACTGGCTTTGGTTTTGCGCCCAGGTCGGCCTCGGAGCGTGCTTGGCGGACGATATGGGACTGGGAAAAACCGTCCAAATCCTCGCCGCCCTTCTCCGGCAACGCGAAACCTTTCCCTCCGCCCCACCCAGCCTTCTGGTGGTCCCAGCCTCTCTGATTGGCAATTGGCAGCGCGAAGCCGCCCACTTCGCCCCGTCCCTCCGGCTGAAAATCATCCATCGGTCCGAGGGATCGGCAGCCTTGACTTCCCCCAGCCCCGGCCAGTTCGCCGCCACCGATCTCATCGTAACCACCTATGGCATGCTCACTCGATTGGACTGGTTGACTGACATCACTTGGAATTGGCTCATCCTCGACGAAGCCCAGGCGATCAAAAACCACTCCGCCCGCCAAAGCAAAGCCGTCCGCAAACTGACTGCCAACGCCCGATTTGCCCTCACCGGCACCCCGGTCGAAAACCACCTCGGTGATCTCTGGTCGCTCTTTGATTTTCTCAACCCCGGCCTCCTCGGTTCCGCCTCGCAATTCCAAATATTCGTTAAAACCCTCCGCTCTGAAAACGCCGACCACTACGCTCCGCTCCGCCGTCTCGTCAGTCCCTATATCCTCCGCCGCCTCAAGACCGACAAAACCATCATCTCCGATCTGCCAGAAAAGACCGAGATGAAGGTCTTCTGCGGGCTCACCCGCAGCCAAGGTCGGCTCTACCAACAAACCGCCGCTGCGCTCAAAGAAGCCCTCGAGACGGCCAAGGGCATGGAACGCCGCGGCCTCGTCCTCGCCTACCTCATGCGGTTCAAGCAAATTTGCAACCACCCGGACCAACTGACCAAAACCGGAGCCTTCGATCCCGCCGAGAGCGCGAAATTTCAACGGCTCATCGCCCTCTGCGAGGAAATGGCCGCCCGAGGCGAAAAGGCGCTCGTCTTCACCCAATTTCGCGAACTGACCGAGCCACTCGCGACCTGCTTGGCCAAGGTTTTTTCCCGACGGGGATTAGTTCTCCACGGAGGCACTCCCGTCAAAGCCCGTCAGCGAATGGTCGAAGACTTTCAGCGCGAAGACGGGCCGCCCTTTTTTGTCCTCTCGCTTAAAGCCGGCGGCTCAGGCCTGAACCTCACCGCCGCCTCCCACGTCATTCACTTCGACCGCTGGTGGAATCCCGCAGTGGAAAACCAAGCCACCGACCGCGCCTTCCGCATCGGCCAACACCGCAACGTCCTCGTCCATAAATTCATTACCACCGGCACCCTCGAAGAAAAAATCGACACCCTCATCTCCGGCAAACAAGATACCGCTGATGCCATCCTCAGCGGAGGCGCAGAAAAATCCCTGACCGAAATGAACGACTCTGAACTGATGGACTTCATCCGCCTCGATCTTTCCCAGACCGGAACCACGCCATGAGTTGGTCGCATTTCGGCCCCTACGTTTCCGTCGCCGAACGGAAGGCCAAGGCTCTCAAGAAAATCAAATCCCTCCAAGCCAAAGGCCGCATGATCGAGCCGCTGGGCGAACTGACCCACCGATTGAAAATCGCCACCAGCTTCTGGGGGCGGGCCTGGTGCCTCCACCTGGAATCCTTCAGCGATTACGAAAACCGTCTCCCCCGCGGCCGCACCTATGTCCGCAATGGATCCGTCCTCCATCTCGGGATAGAGTCGGAGACTGTCAACGCCCTCGTACAGGGATCCGAACTCTACGAGCTCACCATTCGCATCGCGCCCCTCCCCCCGAAAACCTGGCAACAAATCAAAGCCCGATCTCAAGGAAAAATCGGGTCCCTCATCGAATTGCTCCAGGGAAAAATCTCCGACGAAATCATGGCCATCGTCACGGACCAAAACGAAGGCCTTTTTCCCCGTCCCAAAGAAATTCAGTTCAATTGCAATTGCCCCGATTGGGCCAGCATGTGCAAACACGTGGCCGCGGTCATGTATGGAGTCGGTGCCCGCCTTGATACCGCTCCCGAATTGCTCTTCAAACTTCGCGGGGTTGATCACAATGAACTCATTGCGATCAAAGACACCACCGCCCTGAGCGGAAAAGGCGGATCCTCCCGCCGACGCCGAATCGATGCCGACTCTCTCAGCGCGGTCTTTGGCATCGACCTCGACCCTTCGGGAGACCCGGTCCCGATCGAGCCCCCGCTCCCCAAAATTCGTCGAACTTCAAAAACAGAGGCCAGGCCAAAAACAGAGGCCCCATCCCAATCCAAAAAGCTTCCCAAGGCCAAAAAGAAACCCGCCGTAAAAAAAGCCCTCCCGGTCGTCAAGCCGACCGCCACCGCGCTTTGCGCCCTCCGAGCCGACCTCGCCCTCAGCCGGACGACCTTTGCCCGACGGCTGGGAGTTAGCATCGCCACTCTGGCCAAATGGGAACGGGCCAAAGGCCCACTCGAGATTCCGAAACCCGTGCAAAACAAACTCACCCGCCTTCAAGCCTCCGGGAAGGAGTAATCGAACGAGGGGGCATTCCCAACGGCCGCTGCTCCGCGCTGCCTGGCTTTGGTATCCATAGCCGTTTTACTGGCTGAGACTGGCAGCTGCCTTGCTTGATTTGCTCACTGACGGCGAGCAACCGCTTTTGGCTGTCTTTAGCAAAGGCTTCTTCCTCTTGTTTATCCTCTCCGGGAACTCCCGAAGGTTTTTCTTCGCTTTGTCCTTCGCTCGAAGCGTTTGCCTTCCTGCCGCCCTTGGCTCCTCCGGTCGTTACCCGGGTTCGTTCTGCGGTTCCGGGTCTTTTCCCGGCAGATCTCCTGCGTTCACATCGCAACCCTTTCCAGACCTACTGCCACCAACCACACAGACAGCCCCCGTGAGGCATTGCGTTGCTGCCCCCCACAGGTCGGCGTCCTCCCGGACTCCGTGACTTCGCCGGTCCCTCGCGGGCTCGTCGTTCTTTCTGTGCCGAATCGTGTTCACTTTCGTTGCGGTCGATCTGTTTTTCTCCGTTGCTTCCCACCCCGCCTCGCGGCGACGCAGTGACTTCAAGTTCTCAGCCGGGCAACGGTCCCGACTGGCCGAGGTCTTCCAACCCCGGAGGGTTGCGCTGCTCCGCAGCGCACGAGGGGCAAGCTCCACGAATCAGCGGCAACGGATCGGGCGAAGCCCGAACGGCCAGGCTTTCAAAATTCCGATCTTTCGCTTTAAATAGTGCCATTCGGGATTGACGGTCTTGCACTTGTAACCACGCCACACTATTCCATTCCGGTGAGCGAACGGTTTTCCAAACTGCCCTGGGTGGAGATCAGCATCCTGGTGCTGGCCATCGCCCTCCGTACGGTTTGGCTCGATCTCAAACCCCCCCATTTTGACGAGGGGATCAACGGGTGGTTTGCCGATCAGATGCGGATCAATGGGTTCTACCATTACGATCCCACCAATTACCACGGGCCCCTCCACTTCTATCTCGTCTTTCTTTCTCAGACGCTTTTCGGTCGGAACCTCTGGGCCCTGCGGCTCCCGGCCATCATCGCCAGTGTGCTGGCGGTCTGGGCCCTTTTACGCTATCGCGAGTTTTTTGGTCCCACCGCTTCTCGAATCGCAGCCACCGCCATGGCGGTGTCGCCGGCCTATGTTTTTTATGGCCGCTATTCGATTCACGAATCGGGGATGGTCTTTTTCTCCATTCTGGCGCTTTGGGGCCTACTGGGACTGTGGGAGAAAGGGGAGCGGCGATACCTTTTCGCTCTTGTCCTCGCCATCACCGGAATGATTTTGACCAAGGAGACCTATATCCTCCATGCGGGATGTCTCCTCCTGGCTGGAGGCGTACTCGGGCTTTGGCAAAAGGTTGTCCCCTCCCGCCCTGCCTTGCCCTGGGCCGATCAACTTTGGACCGGAAAGGACCTCGCAAGCGCTGGGGGGCTGGGTCTGCTGGCCATTGTCTTTTTTTATTCCGGCACCTTCCTCGACTGGGCGGGGCTGAAGGGGCTCTACGAAACCTTTGCGGCTTGGTTTCACACCGGAGTGGAAGCTGGGGGACACGAAAAAACCACCTACGAACTCTGGGGACAAGGAACGCTAAATTACTACTGGCTCATGTTGATGAGCCGCTACGAGTGGCTGGCCCTGGTGGGGTTATTCCTTTGCTTCCGCTTGATTGGCCCTTCGGACGCGCGTCTGCGCTACATCGCCATCCTTGCAGGAGGCGTCTTAGTGGCTTACTCGCTCATTCCATACAAAACCCCCTGGTGCATCATCGCCATCCTCTGGCCATTTTATCTCATCCTCGGAAGCGGCCTCCGGACGCAAGCGGACGGGCGGAAAAATCCCTTGGACCTTATCCTCGTCGGCTTGCTTCTGGCCGTCAGCTTGGGCATGACCCTGCGCCTCAACTTTCTGCATTTCACCGACGAGAAGGAACCTTACGTCTATGTACAGACCTACCCCGACATCGAGATCCTCACCGGTCCGCTCTTGGAAATGGCCGCGCGCGATCCCCGGGCCCTCCAACTCCGCGGTCAAATTCTCCTCGAAAGTTACTATCCCCTGCCTTGGATCCTGGGAGAATTCACCCAAATCGGCTACTACAGCGACAAGGAACCGCCCGACGCCTTTGACGGAGATTTTATCGTGGTGACAAAAGCCAAAACCGCTGAGCTTGAGCCCGGCTTGGATGGTTCCTATGTCCAACGCTCCTTCCGTTTGCGCGACGCGATGGACGAATGTGTGGTCTTTTTCCGCGTTCCTCCCTTCGAGCTCCTCCCGGGCGAAACGGTCCCGCCGGTCCCGCCGGTCTCGTTGCCCCCCCTCCCGCTCGCCCCTTGAAAACCGTTGCTGCAGGTTTGGTTTTCGGATTTGCCGCCGTCGTCACCGCCATCGCCACCGCCTTCGCGACCGGGGGATTGGGTCCCGGCGGAGCCTGGCTCTCACTGGGAGTGGGAATCCTCGCGGCGGGTTGGGCTGGGCACACCACCCGTGAGGACTCGCCGGTTCCTCTTCGTTTCTGGGACTACGTCATTCTGACCGTCTTTGCCTTGGCCTCACTGCGAGCCTTTCTCTGGCTGATTTATGTACGCGGCGACGACCTCTGTGTTCTCTCCCCCAATAATCTTGGCGACTTGGCTCTGCATATGAACTTCATCCGCTATTTCGCCAGCGGGATTCCCTTTTGGCCGGAGAGCCCCATCCTCACCGGCGTTCCCCTCGCCTACCCACTGGGAGCCGATCTCTTCAACAGCCTACTCGAAATTTGCGGCATGGAGACCGGACAAGGTCTCATCTTCGTCGGACTCGTTGGCGCGGGCCTGACTGGCTATGTCCTCTGGCGTTGGGGAGGAGCTTTTACGGTTGCTGTTTTTTTATGCAGCGGCGGTTTGGCAGGATTCGCATTCCTGAAAACTTTTGCGGTCGAAGATTTCCAGCAGGCCCTCTACTGGAAAAACCTCTTTCTTTCCATGTTCGTCACCCAGCGGGGATTTCTCTTTGCCCTCCCTGCCGGGCTCCTTCTTTTGACCGTGTGGCGGGATCACTTTTTCCGTGGCGAACGATTCCGGGTCCCACCTTCGGTCCAGCTTTTGCTCTATGCCAGCATGCCACTTTTCAGCGCCCATACGTTCCTTTTTCTCAGCGTGATTCTCTTGGGCATTTTCGTGGGGGAGAAATCCTCCCGACGGGAACTCATTTGCTTTGTCGGCGTGGCCTTTCTCCCCGCCAGCCTGGCGGCCTATTTGATTACCGGAGGCTTTTCGTCATCAGCCGGCCTGCGCTGGCTCCCGCAGGGGATCCTCGTCGATGGTTCCATCAAAGATTGGATTTGGAATTTCGGACTCATGCTCCCGGCCGGACTCGCGCTAGCCGTCTCTTTGCTCCGGCAACCCGATCGGGAAGCCCGTTGCCTAGCCGGGACCGCGCTCGGCATTTTCCTCGTCGGGTGCTTTGTCGCTTTGGCCCCTTGGGAATGGGACAACATGAAGTTGCTCATCTGGAGTCTGCTCGTCATCGCTCCCTATGTTTGGACGAGACTGATTCTTCCTCTCAAGATTCCCGCTCGGACGGCAATCTGCGTGCTTTTGTTTTTTTCCGGAGCTGTTTCGCTCGTCGGCGGACTCGATGGCCGACATGGATACCCCTTGGCCAAACGCTCGGAACTCGCGGCCTGGAAGGTCGCGATCAAGGACATCCCGCCCGGCGATCGGTTCGCCTGCGTCCCAGACTACAACCACCCGCTCATTCTGCTCGGACGCAAGGTGGCCTGCGGATACGAAGGCCACCTCTGGAGTCACGGACTCGACTACCGGGAAAAACTGAAGACCCTGCAAGCCGCTCTCAATGAACCTTCGCTCTGGCCTTCGGCGGCAGCGAAACTCGACGCCCAATGGCTTGGCCTCCGCCAACAAGACATCCCCCCCGCCCAACCGCCGGGGACGTTTCCGGAAGGGAGTTTCGGAGCTCTCTATGACCTCGGCAAAGTCACCTCCAAGGACCCCACGCCGCCGCAAATTCCGGTACGAACGATCGATTTCCTCCGGTAAATCAGGTTGGCTCTCCGTCATCTTTCTCTATGAAAACCCGTACTTCGCTCCATCAGGATTGGAAATTCCAAGCCCCTGACGCCCGCACTTGGCTTCCGGCCTCCGTTCCAGGATGCATTCATACCGATCTCCTCCAGCATAAGCTCATCAAAGATCCATTTTGGGGGTCCAATGAATTGGACCTGCAATGGATTGGAGAGCGGGACTGGTCCTATCGGTGTGAGTTTCAAATTTCGTCCGCTCACCTTGCGCACGACCAACTCGATCTTGTCGCCGACGGCCTCGACACCCTCGCCACGGTGCGACTAAACGGACAAGTCATTTCCCAAACCGAAAACATGTTTATTGGCTATCGGTTTCCGATCCGATCCGCCGTGCGAAGGGGAAAAAACGTGCTGACGATTTGCTTTCACACCCCCAGCCCCTATATCGCCAAAAGGCGACAGCCAACCGATTTTCCAGAATCCAATGACCCCGTCGGCGGGAGTTCCCACATCCGCAAGCAACCCTGCTCCTTTGGCTGGGATTGGGGTCCCCGTTTGGTCACTTGCGGGATCTTTCGGGACATCAGCTTGGAAGCCTGGTCGAACAATCGGATCGCATCGGTCCAGCTGACCCAATGCCACAGCCGGAATGCCGTCGAGGTCAGGGCAACTCCGGAACTGGCCCAGAAGGGACCCGGACAAATCAGGGGAACGATTTCTCTCCACGGCGAAGTCGTCGGACATTTCACCAACGGCAAGGTTCGCGTCAAAAATCCGGAACTGTGGTGGCCCGCCGGCCAAGGGGACCAGCCGCTCTACACCGTGGACCTCGAACTCGTGGACGACGATGAGGTCTTGGACACTTGGTCCGGGAGGATCGGACTTCGCACCATCGCACTCGATCGGCACCCCGACCGCTTCGGAGAGAGTTTTCAGTTTGTCGTCAATGGTCGCCCGATTTTTGCCAAGGGTGCCAATTGGATCCCCGCCCACAGCTTTGTCTCCGAAGTCACTCCCGCCGACTACGACCGCCTTCTGACCAGTGCGACCGACGCCCATATGAACATGATCCGGGTCTGGGGCGGCGGCATTTACGAAATGGACGCCTTCTATAATCTTTGTGACGAGAAAGGTCTCCTCGTCTGGCAGGATTTTATGTTCGCCTGCGCCCTCTATCCGGGAACTCGTGAATTCCTTCGCTCTGTTCGCGAGGAAGCCAATTACCAGGTCACCCGCCTCGCCCATCACGCCTGCTTGGCCCTCTGGTGCGGCAACAACGAACTCGAGCAATTCCCCGAAGAAATCCTTCGCACCGCCAAGCGGAAGAAAGCCTTCGAGGCGATTTTCTATCAGATTCTACCGGAAGTCGTGGCCGCGCGTGACGGCGTCACCGCCTACTGGCCCGGCTCCCCGCACAACCCCGCAGGTTGGGAAAAAGGCCACAACAATGAGTCCGCCGGAGACAGTCACTTCTGGGGCGTCTGGCATGCTCGCCACCCGGTGAAAAGCTATGAAGAGAAGGCCTTCCGATTTTGCTCGGAATTCGGAATGCAGTCCTACAGTTCGCCGGAAGTCGCCGCCTCCTTCTGCGACCAGAAAGACTTTAATGTCTTTGGCCCCGCGATGGAGAACCATCAGAAAAATGCCGCCGGCAATCAAATCATCCTCGACTACATTTCCCGCCGCTACCGGATGCCCGGCGACTATGCTTCTCTCGCTTACCTCTCGCAATTGAATCAGGCCTATTGCCTCAAGGTCGGGATTGAACATTTCCGCCGCTCGATGCCCTGCACGATGGGAGCCCTCTATTGGCAGCTTAACGATTGCTGGCCCGTCTTTTCTTGGAGCAGTCTGGAGTTCGGCGGAAAATGGAAGGCGCTCCATTATGCAGCCAAGCGCTTTTTCGCGCCGTTCCTCGTTTCCGCCCATGTTCCCGGCACGGAGGCAACCGGCATCGGGAATATGACCACGAATACGGTTCGCCTCGTCCATTTGCACACGGTCAGCGACGCACCCCAATCCACGGCAGGGCAACTCACCTGGCGACTACTCCACTTGGATGGACGGATTCTCGAGACCGGAGACATGAAGGTTTCGCTCCGATACGGCCAGGCCAAACGGCAGAAGACCCTCGACCTGAAAACTGCCATCCAAACCCATGGCCTCAGAAATCTCTTTCTCCAGCTTCGACTTCAAATGGAAACCGGCGAGCTCTCAGAGGACACCATTTTCCTCACCGCGCCGCGCTTCATAGATCTCCCCCGGGCGCGGATCGCGATGGCGGCGAAACGCATTTCCGTGCAGGAATTTGAGCTCCAATTGACGTCACCTGTTTTCCAACATCAGGTGGAGGTAAATTTCCCTGGCATCGACCATCACTGTGCCGATAATTTCTTCGACCTATTCCCCGGAGAATCTTATCAAATTCGCGTCCGCACCAAAGCTCCGACTACGTCTGCCGCACTGAAAGCCGCCTTCGCGACCCGGTCCTTAGCCACGAGTTATTGACCGCACCTAAAAGTGCCGTGATTTTTTGGACCGGTCACCGGGGCCGGCTCCCGGCCAAAGGCGGAAATCCCCTCAACCGGCAATCCGCACCGCCGCTGCCTGAGCCTGCAAGCAGAGCTCGGCCGCACGAAAGGCGTGGTCCTGCGTCATGGCCTTCTCGGTCCGGTTAAGGACATCGAGAATCAATTGACCAAAAAATGGGAAACCCACCTTGCCGGCGCAAGAAATCCGGTGTTCGCCTTTTTCATCCACGAGGTAAAGTTGGTCGCCGGCGGGATTCTCCGCCGCGACTTCCAGATATTTTCTCAGCTCGATCGTCCCTTTCGTCCCGGTGATGAACGTCCGCCCGTCGCCCCAGGAGCGAAGGCCGGTGGGAGTGAACCAATCCACCCGGTAATAACCGGAAGCCCCATTGTCCGCCGTGAGCGAAGCTTCTCCGAAATCCTCCAGCTCTGGATGGGATGGGTTGTTGAAGTTAGCCACGGCGCTAAAATTGACCTTCGCTTCTTTGGCTCCGGTAAAATGCAGAAACTGTTCGCTTTGATGACTCCCGATATCGCAGAGGATGCCTCCGTACTTTTCGTGTTGGAAAAACCAGTCCGGACGAGAGCCCACCCCCAGCCGATGAGGTCCCGTGCCGATGGTCTGCACAACGCGCCCAATGGCCCCGTCGGCAATCAATTGACTGGCAAAAACAGCGCATTCCACATGCAACCGCTCACTGTAATAGACCATGTATTTCCGTCCGGTGCGGCCAGCCACGGCCCGGGCCTCGGCTAATTGCTCCAGAGTGGTGAACGGAGTTTTGTCGGTAAAATAGTCTTTCCCGGCCTCCATCACCCGGCAGCCCAGCGGCCCCCGTTGATTGGGAATCGCAGCCGCTGCCACCAGTGGGATGGCGGGATCTTCCAGGATCGCCTCCAAACTTTCGGCGGGCCGAACCTGCGGGTATCTTTTGCAAAACGCCGCCACCCGGTCCGGATCAGGATCATAGACCCAACGAAGATCGCCTCCGGCCTCAATGAGGCCATTGCATTGTCCATAGATATGACCGTGGTCGAGATGGACGGCGGCAAAGGGGAACTCTCCGGACTGGCAAACCGGAGCCGGCTTGCCCTGCGGAGCGTAATTCATTCCATCGGCGGCAGATATTTTCATTTGATCAATTGGTTTTGGATGTATTCGAAACTCTGAGCCAGGGAATCCACCGGATCGCCGGGGCAAACGTCCTGCTCGACGATAAACCATTGGCAGCCGGCTTTCTCCGCCGCTGCCGTGATTTTTTTGAAATTCAAGTTCCCGGATCCGACCTCACAAAAAGCAGGCTGATTCTCCGCCGTAGTTTGGTAATCCTTCAAATGAATGAGCGGCAACCGCCCCTCCAGCTTCTCGCACCATTCCACGTTTTCGCCACCACCATAGTGGACCCAATAAGTATCGAGTTCACCTTGCAGATGACGTCGATCAGTCCCTTCGTAAATACGATCAAGAATGGTCCGGCCGTCCCGTTTCTGAAACTCATGGTTGTGGTTGTGATAACTGAGAGTTAGCCCCGCTGCGACCAGCACCTTCCCGGCCGCGTCGAGTCCTTCGATCAGAGCGGCGACACTTTCCAAACTCGAAAGATCGTTTTTCGCGGGACAGGGATACGCGGTGTGCGCACAGCGCAATTTTTGCAGACGTTCGACCACGACTTCCGGATGGCGGAGAATGGTTTCGCCGGGTTCATGGGTGGCACAGCAAACTAATCCTTCACCATCAAGGATCTTCATAAGTTCCTCTTCGGGGATCGGCCCCATCCCGCTGACCTGAACGGCGGTGTAGCCGACCGCACGGATGCGGCGAAGCGTGGTTGCGATATCCGCCGGGGTCTTCAGGAGATCCCGGCAGGTGTAAAGTTGAGCGGCGACTTGAGAAATTTTCATCGTGAGGAGGAGGCCGTCTTTTTTAGGGGTTTGCTTTTACTGACATTTTTTTTCGTGGATCTTTTCTTAAGCTCGCGGGCAAACGTTCGGCCATCCATTGGCAATGTCACCGTCTTGTCTTGAAAAGCTGAAAGCAACATGGCATTGCCCAATTCCACCGAATGAATGCCCTCTGCAGCCGGAGCAATCAGAGCCGTCTTGTCCAGAACCGCCTCGGTAAAATTGCGGATGATGCCAACGTGTCCGAGCCCTGGCCCAGAAATTGGAACCTCCACATTCCAAACCGGCGGGCGGGCCCAAACGGCCTTGGTCGTGCGACTAAACTCCGACATCTCCACCTCATTACGGGTAAAGAGAAGGCGGCTGTTCTCCAGGACCACCCGACCCCGCTCCCCGGTGACTTCCAACCGGTCGGTACCGGGCGCCTCTCCCGTCGAGGTGATAAAAACTCCGGTGGTGCCATTGGCGTATTCCATATAGGCGGTGACATCATCTTCCACTTCAATGTTGTGGTAGCGGCCGAACTGACAATGGGCGCGCACCTTATCCGGCATCCCAAAAAGCCACTGCCAAAGATCAAGTTGGTGTGGACATTGGTTCAACAACACGCCTCCGCCTTCTCCGGCCCACGTGGCGCGCCAGCCTCCCGACCCATAGTAAGCTGCCGTCCGGAACCAAGTCGTGACAATCCAATTGATGCGGCGAATCGTCCCCAGCTCGCCACCTTGAATCATTTCCCGCAATTTTAGATAAGACGGATCGGTCCGCATGTTGAACATGGCCGCAAAGACCTGTTTCTTCGACTGATGGGCGGCAATGAGTTGCTCGCAATCCTCCTTGTGAACCGAAATTGGCTTCTCCACCAACACATGCAAACCGGCCTTCAAAGCGGCGATTCCGATCGAGGTATGCGAATAGTGTGGCGTGGCAATGAGCACGCCGTCCACCAGTCCGGAGGCAAAAAGAGCCTGCGCATCGGAAAAAACCTCCACCCCATCGTAGGGAGGAAGCGACGCGGCTTGGGCATCACAAACCGCCGTCAAACGACAACGGGGAACCTCTCCGCCTAAAATATTCTTCGCGTGACTGCGCCCCATGCCGCCCATGCCAATGATTCCAATGCGAAATTCTTTCATGAGTGAGAGAGTGGGTGAAACCGATGTGGAGGAAAAGACCAAGACAAGACCATCCAACACGTGTTAGGTTGGGAGGAGCGGCAGCGTCAACTGAAAAATGAAGTCATCTATTCGTTCCACCTCCGAACTGGCCCGACTGCTCGGCGTCTCCCGTTGGACGGTCTCACGAGCGCTCAACAATCAACCCGGGGTGAGTGCGGCCACGGTCGCGCTGGTCAGGGCCACGGCCCAGCAACGGGGCTTCGCCCCCAGCCTTCTCGGACGCGGATTGCGCACCGGATCAACGGACCTGATCGGTGTTTGTCTCCCGGATTTGGAAGAGTTTTTTCTCACCTCAAAGATCACCTTGCTTCGAAATGCCTTGGAGGCCAAGGGATGGCGACCAACCCTGCAGATCATTGACGGCACCGCTCAGGCGGAGAATGAGAGCATGGCCCATTTCGCCTCCTTGCGATGCGCCGGGGTGATCAGCTTTGCGTCCTGTCTCCGGGATGAGGACCCCGGGCTGCGAAGTCTCGGCGATGCCCACATTCCGGTCGTCCGAATCGACCCCCTGCAATCGGCCGCTACGCCTTCCGTGCACACCGACCGCAAAGCCGCCATGCAAATCGCCATCAAGCATCTGCATGCCCTCGGTCACCGGCAGGTCATGGCGGCTGGATTTTCGCCTTCGGGCACCTACGCCCGGCAACGTCTGGCGGGGTTGCGCCAAGGCGCTCGGGCTGTCGGTTGGGACCCCGATCGAGACCTCTTGCTTCTCCCCCACCCGGGGATGACCGAAGATTTTTCGGCCGGAGCGACCTTGGCTAAAGCCTGCCTGGGAAAAATCCCACGCTGTCCGGCCATCCTCGCGATCAACGATCGTGTCGCTCTTGGCCTACTCCGGGTTCTCCAAGCTCGCGGACTTTCCATTCCGGAGGACGTCACCCTGGTCGGCTACGACAACTCCGCCTTGGCGCCCTTCGCCGGGCCCGGCTTGACCAGCGTCGATCCGCAAGCTGGCGAATTGATCGCCCACGCGGTCCAACTCTTGACCCCAACGCGAATCGAAAAGAGAAAAAAAATCCAAGTGACTCCAAGGATTGTGATCCGCGCATCGTCTGCTGCGCCTCCGAAATCCAGCGAATAAACGGTCACTTCAAGAGCTGCGCCCACCTCACTCAAATTTCACGATACGGAATTTTGTGATTAACATTTGTGCTGTCATCAGGGACCATCCCCGCTCCACCAGTGGACTCCGAAAGAGCCTCGTGCAAAGGCCACTAAAGACGCTAAGAAAAGACAATCCACCTTCCCACCTTTCCCCTTGCTTCCCGCCTCCACGTCCCTCGCTGATCTCGAATGGGTGCCGAACAAACGGCTCCCCGGCCTGACCCGGCTGAACCTTGCCACCTTGGGCGATCTCCTTCGGCACTACCCCCATCGTCACGAGGACCGATGCCGGTTTGACCATTTTCCTGAAAATGAAATGGATCGCGCCGTCTGCCTTCATGGTGTGGTGGTCAAATCCATTTCCAAGCGCCTCGGGAGCTGGAAGCGAATCGTAGAAGTGGTCATCGAAAAGGAGGCCTCCGGAGTCCTCAGTCCGCCGGTGACCTGCCGCTGGTTCAACATGCCTTTCATTCATAAGATGATCGTCCAAGGCGATACGATTGTCGTTTATGGACGACCCAAGAAACGAGGCCAGCAGGTCGTCATCGATCATCCCGAGTTTGAAATCATCGACGAGGACGAAAGTTCAATCCACATGAACCGGATCGTTCCCGTCCACCCGGCCGGCGAAGGGATCTCCACCCGCCTCCTCCGGAGCCTCGTTCATCAGGCCCTCACGGAAACCGACCTCTCCACCCTCCCGAGCCTCCTCCCCGCAGGCCAACCCGAGTCCCTCCGAGCACTCCACTTCCCGGATTCTCCCGAGGCATTGGAAAGTGCCCGCCAGGCGCTTGTTCATGAGGAGTTTTTTGGCCTCCAGCTCCTCATCCAGGCGCGCCGCAAAGAATGGGAACGACTTCCCGGCATCGCCCGCCAGGCGAAGGGGACCCTCCTGAAAATGCTCGTGGACGAGTTGCCATTCACTCTGACGAAGTCCCAGCGTGAGGTCATCCGAACCATCCGCCGAGATCTGGCCACCCCGGCCCGAATGAATCGTCTCCTCCAGGGCGATGTCGGCTCCGGAAAGACCCTCGTCGCTCTCGCCGCCATGCTCCTCACCGTGGAATCGGGCAGTTCGGCCGTTCTCATGGCACCCACCCAAATCCTCGCCGAGCAACATTTTCTCAATTTCCAGCGTCTCCTCAAACCGCTGGGCATTCCCGTGTCCCTCCGCACGGCCGCCCGGAAAGAATCCGGGGGACCACACGCGGCCCGCGTGTTGGCTTCGGCGGCTCGCCGAAGTTCTGGGTCAGGCGAGCCGCCTGACCCCGCACCCGAGCCGGGTGCGCTCCCCGGAGATTCCTTAAACATCCGTTATTCAAAACGCAACCTGCCCCATTTCGAGCGGCCCTGGGCAAAATACATGGTCACTTTCAGCACCCGGAACGGTCTCCAACTGGCGCCGCAGGATCGACAAACGATTCTCGACTCCATTCTGCACAACCAGGACCGATACGAACTTTTTGCGGCCTGCGTCATGCCGGATCACGTCCACCTTCTCATCGAACCCGCCGTCAAAAAATACCACTCCGACGAGAAGGCAGAATTCTTTTCCCTCACAGAAATCCTCCACACGATCAAATCGTTCACCGCCCACCAAATCAACCAGGCCCATGAGAGGAAAGGTCCTGTCTGGGAAAAAGAGTCCTTCGATCGAATCATTCGATCCGAAGCCGATCTTCAGGAGAAATTCACCTACATCCTTAACAATCCTCGGGAAGCCGGAATCATCGAACAAGATGAAGAGTACGCCTTCAACTGGCCGACGTCACACGAGAACCGGGTACCACACGCGGCTCGCGTGTCGGCTTCGGCGGCTCGCCGAAGTCCTGGGTCAGGCGAGCCGCCTGACCCCGCACCCGGGCCGGGTGCGCTCCCCGAAACCCCCGGAACCCCCGGAATTTCCGGAACTCCCGGCATCACCGTCGGCACCCATGCCTTGTTTTATGACGAGGCGGAATTGGATCCTCCCGGCCTCATTGTTATCGACGAGCAACATAAGTTCGGCGTCCTCCAGCGTACCCGCCTCATCGACCGCGGTAACGCTCCGGATGTGCTCATCATGACCGCCACGCCCATCCCCCGAACCCTCACCCAAACCCTCTATGGAGACCTCGAGGTTTCCCTCCTTCTGGAAAAGCCCGCCAACCGCGGGGAAATCCAAACCGTGGCCCGGGAGAGCAAAAAACTTCCAGAGGTCGTCGCCTTCCTCCGCAAACAAATCGAGAAAGGCCGCCAAGCCTACATCGTCTATCCCTTGGTAGAAGATTCTGAGAAACTGGCCGCGAAATCCGCCACCGCCGAGTTTGAGAAATGGAAGCCCCTCCTGGCCCCCCATGCTATTGGACTCATCCATGGCCGACTCGGCGCGGACGAAAAAGAGGCGATCATGAAGGACTTCCGCGACGGCCAACTCGCCGCGCTCGTCGCCACGACGGTCATCGAAGTCGGCGTGGATGTCCCCAACGCCAATTTCATGATCGTGGAGAATGCGGAGCGCTTTGGCCTCGCCCAGCTCCACCAACTCCGGGGTCGGATCGGCCGAGGCTCCCACAAATCGTACTGCATCCTCCTCCACGACCCCAAAGCGGAAGATTCAGCCCGAGAAAAACTGACCATTTTGGAGAAAACCACCGACGGCTTTCAAATCGCCGAAGCTGACCTGCATCTCAGGGGCCCAGGCGATCTCCTCGGCACCGCCCAAACCGGCCTCCCTCCGCTCAAATTGGGAGATCTTTTCGCCGACGCCGAAGTCATGCGCGAGGCGATCACCGAGGTGGCGGAGATCTTCCACGCCGACCCTGACCTGACCCGGCCCGAACACAGCACTTTGCGGAATTTTATCCAAGAATCTCAGGCCCAGGTCGTCGCGGCCGCAGGGTGAATCCTCCGGCGCGGCGGGATTTTTGGATTCTGAAGGCCAACTGATTCCCGGAACTCGACCGAATGGTCGCTGCTGGAAACCTTCTTCCGCTTGTCCGCCCACCCCCCGAAACCGGGATGCCGCACGTGGGAGGTGTTCTCTGCTGCTTGTGCCGTCCTGTTGGCACCGGATATTTCCGTCAGCTCCGATTTTCGCCGAAGACTTGAGCCAACACGTCGAGGCCGTGCTCGCTGCCATCCTCGCGACCCTGCCCACGCGTAGCCGCGATCTGGAAGAAGGGCCAGCCCAAGCTTTTCAGGAGGCCTCGGAGGACAACGCCCGCTTCTTTGCACTTGAACCCCTCTTCGTCCAAACATAGGCATCAAGAGGATGCAATATCAACAATTGGGAAAAACCGATCTGATTGTCTCCCGGATTTGCTTTGGATGCTGGCAGCAATCACCTGGCTTTTGGGGTGCGATCGATCAAGACGCCTGGGAAGAGGCCGTCGTGGCCGCGCCAGACCTTGGCGTGAATTTCATGGATACGGCCGATGCCTATGGCGAGGGTTTTGCGGAACGCCGCCTAGGCGAGGTCCTCGCCAAACATCACTTGCGGGACAAATACTTGATTGCGACAAAATTCTACTGGAATTTCAGCGATCCGAAAAATCGCTTTCCGGATACGCGTCATGACCACATCCTGGAGGCTTGCGAAGCCTCCTTACAGCGCCTGCAAACCGATCACATTGACCTCTACCAAATTCATGCCTGGGATGCTCTCATCCGCCCAGAAGAAGTGGCCGCAGCCTTCAGCAAACTCCGGCAGGAAGGCAAGGTGCGTTGGTTTGGCGTCTCCAATTGGAACCGTGCGCAAATGGCCATGTTGCTAAAATATTTTCCTCTCGAGTCTCTGCAACCGCACTACAATTTATTGTTCCGGGAAATCGAAGCCGAGGAATTGCCTTTTTGTCTGGAACAACAGATCGGCGTCATCCCCTATTCTCCGCTCTATCGCGGTTTGCTTAGTGGAAAATACGCACCGGACCACATCTTTGCCGATCACCGGGCCGACCAAAAATATTTCTCCGGCAAACCCTTTCAACGCATCCTCGAAGGACTGCAGGGATTGAAACCCATGGCAGAAAAATACGGGCTGACCATTCCCCAGCTTTCCATCGCCTGGTTGCTCACTCATCCGGCCGTGACCAGTACCATTGTCGGCATCAAAAATCTGGAAAACGTCGCCACCATTGTTCCCGCTGCGGAAGTGCGCTTGGAACAGCCGGACTGGCATCAGATGGCGAGCGCCATGGAAAAAGTAAAAATCGGCGGCTAGAAGAATGGGCCGCGCTACTTCCCACTCGCAGACGCTCACATTTGGTGACAATTTCCGAGTTTGCCTTCCATTTTCTCCCTGAACCCAAATTCGAAGGGCTTTAAAAGAAAGTTTCTTGCCTTTTCCCCACCCGTGATCTTTCCTGTGCCATAGTGGCACTATCTGACACCAAGACCCTCCTCCTCATCGTCGATGACGAAAAAAACACCCGTGACGGGCTGCGGGACGCCCTTGAAGATCATTTTGAGGTCTATGTCGCCGCCGATGCCGACGGCGCGCTCACCACGTTGGAAGCCGATCCCGCCGATGTCATGATCACCGACCTGAGGCTGGGGGCCGACGACGGCATGGACCTGATTGAAAAGGCGCTCAAACTCCCCCGCCCGCCGATTTGTATCATGATGACCGCCTACGGCTCGGTCGATACAGCTGTCCAGGCAATGAAGCGGGGCGCGTACGATTTTGTCACCAAACCGGTCAATATCGACCGCCTGGAAATTCTCATCCAGCGCGCCCTCCGCGATCGGGAGACCCGGTCGGAGAATGAAGAACTTCGCCGCGAGGCCGGTCAGCGCCATGGTTTGGAGACGATGATCGGACATTCGCCGGTCATGGCGGAGGTCTTTGAAACCATCAAGCAAGTCGCTCCGTCCCGCGCCACGGTATTGATCCAAGGCGAAACCGGCACCGGCAAGGAACTCGCCGCCCGCGCCATCCACATCCTCAGCACCCGGGCGGCCAAGAAATTCGTCCCCGTCCACTGCAAGGCGTTCTCCTCCCAGTTGCTGGAAAGCGAACTCTTCGGGCACGAAAAGGGTGCCTTCACCGGGGCTTTCGAGCGGAGGGCGGGCCGATTCGAACAAGCCGCCGGCGGCACCCTCTTCCTGGATGAAATTGGGGAGATTGACGAAAATACCCAAGTCAAGATCCTCCGAGTCCTTGGCGAACGCACCTACGAGCGGGTGGGAGGAAATCAAACTCTGACCGCTGATATCCGGCTCGTTGCCGCCACCAATAAGGATCTCGCCGGCCTGGTCGCGGAAGGAAAGTTCCGCGATGATCTCTATTTTCGTCTCAATGTGGTCCAAATCACAATCCCACCCCTGCGCGTCCGCAAAGAAGATTTGCCCCTTCTGGTGACAGCATTTCTCAAGGAATCCTCGAAAGAAAACGGCAAACCGCTGCGCGAATTCGCCCCCGAAGCCATGGCCTGCATCCTCGACTACGACTGGCCAGGAAACGTGCGCGAACTCCGGGGGGCGATCGAACACGCTGTCGTCATGTGCACCTCCGCCCGGATGGGAGCTCGCGACCTCCCGGCCAGCGTTCGGGAGTCCCCGCAGAGCACATTTTCCAGCGATCTGTCGCAGGAGCGTGACGGATTAAATTTGCACCAATCAGAGAGAACCCTTATTTTCCGAGCCTTGGAGGAAAGCGGAGGAAACCGCACCGCTGCGGCCCGCCGATTGGGCATCAGTCGCCGGACCCTGCACCGGCGCCTTAAGGAATTAAAAGTCACTAATTAACCCCCCTGAAATTTTATGGCAGCTGGAGATACCCACGTTCAATCCGCAGTACATTCCCTAGATCAGGGGCGGTTCGCATTCTTTATCAAAGTCGGCATGATCAGCATGCTCATCATAGCGCTGACCCTGCTCTATCTTTTTGTCCATTTCCGCGGACTGGATAATTCCAGCGCCATGGACCAGGCCCAGATCGCCCGCAATATCGCTGCTGGCAAGGGCTTCAGCACGGGATACATCCGACCCCTTGCCCTTGGGGTCATCCAGGGTCGTCCCGGGTCGGAAGAGACCGTGGATGTTGATCGTTTCCCCGATTTTTACCAGTCGCCGCTCAACCCTTGGGTGAATTCCTGGCCGTTGCGTTTGATCAAGAGCGAATGGAAAATGAAAGCCTCGGAGATCATCTACGCGGGGGACCGCACCATCGCCATCGTTTCGACCGTCTTCTTTTTGCTCTCGGTGGGGGTCTGGTTTTTTGTCGTCCGCCGCCTCTTCGATGAGAAACTGGCCATCTACACCTGTGCAGCCGTGTTGCTCACCGATTTGATGTGGGCTTTTTCCCTCTCCGGACTGCCTCAGATGCTGATGCTCTTTTTGTTCTCCCTGGCCTGTCTCGCCACCGTTTTGGCCATGGAAGCCCAATCCAGCGAGCGGCCCAGTCTTACCATCGGTTGGTTGGTCGCCGCAGGTGCCATCCTCGGCTTGATGACCCTTGCCCATGGGCTTGCTTTTTGGCTCTTCCTCGGATGGCTGTTTTTTTCCGCCATCTATTTCCAACCCCGGGGGATTGCCGCCCTCGCGGCTCTGGCAGCCTTTGCTCTCTTGGTGACCCCATGGATGGTCCGAAACTATCAGGTCTGCGGCAATCCCTTTGGTCTCGCCGTCTATGGCGCGTTCTATGGCGTCTCTCCTGAAATCAGCTACCTCCGGGAACCCTCGATCAAGCTGAGTGGCTCTGGCACCAGTCTTCAAGGCAAAGCCCGCGCCACTATTTTGAATCAAGTGGGAAACATTGCTCCCTTTCTGGGGCTGAATGTCGTCGCCGGAGCCTTCTTTTTTGCACTCCTCCATCCCTTCCGTAGTCGCAAAACCTCCATGTTCAAATGGTGCATCGCCGCCATGTGGGTCTCGGTGGTCTTGGGCATGGCCTTTTATCAAGCCTCGGGCGCGGTTTCGGAAAACCAACTTTATGTCCTCTTCATCCCGCTCTTCGTCGCCTACGGGATGGCCTTTCTCCTCGTGCTTTGGAATCGGCTCGAACTGGGGGCTCCCATTCTCCGGATTGCCTTCATCTCGTTCCTGCTCTTTTTATGTGCGATTCCCATGTTGCTTCGAATCTTCGGCGGAGCGGGTCACCGTTTGCAATGGCCCCCGTACGTCCCGCCCGTCATTGGGGCCTTGGGGGATTGGTTTACAGAAGACGAAATCATTGCCTCGGATATGCCGTGGGCGGTGGCCTGGTATGCGGGACGCAATTCGCTTCTCCTTCCCACCAGCGTGAACGAGTTTAACCGTCTCCACGACTACAGAGTCACCAGCCAGCCCATCTGTGGATTGTACCTCACCCCGGTCTCCGGCAATTCCCCTCTCTTTAGCGGGATCTACAATGGCGCCTACAAAGAATGGGCCCGCCTCATTACCCGTCCGCCCGAAACCAAGGGATTTCCCTTCACCGCAGTCACCCCGCTGCCCATCGGCGGCGAATGCATCATCTTCGCGGACCGCCCCCGTTGGAACGAACGTAAGGAGCCCGAATCGTGAGCGAAAAAAAATCCACTCCCTCTTCCGCCCCCCCCTCTATTGAGTCAGCCATGGAGCGGTTGGAGAAGCTGATCGACGAGATGGAGGGTGACGCGCTCCCGCTCGAGAAGCTCATTACCCGCTACGAAGAGGGAGTGACCTTGGTCCGCCTCTGTCAGGAAAAACTCGACGCCGCAGAGCAAAAAATTCAAATTATCACTCGGAAAGCTTCTGGTCCGGACGGACTGGAGGATTTCTCCACCGGTCCCGATGAATCCTAAGTCCCTGCTGTCCAACATCCATTCGCCTGCGGATGTCAAAAAAATTCCCGAAAACGCCCTGCCCGACCTGGCCCAGGAAATTCGTGAAGACCTCATCCGCTGCCTCTCCCGCACGGGCGGCCATCTCGGCCCCAATCTCGGCGTGGTCGAACTCACCATCGCCCTCCATCGCGTCTTCAATACGCCCAAGGACAAATTTGTCTTCGACGTCAGCCATCAGGGCTATGTCCACAAGATGCTGACGGGACGTGCTGACCGCCTCGATACCATCCGCCAATACAAAGGCCTCAATGGCTTTCTCCTTCGCACCGAGAGCGAACACGATTGCTACGGAGCCGGGCATGCGGGCACCGCCCTTTCCGCCGCGCTCGGCATGGCCGCCGCCCGCGACATGCAAGGTGGCAACGAACATGTCGTCTGTGTGGCCGGAGATGCCGCCTTCACCTGCGGGGTCAGCTTCGAAGCGCTCAACAACATGTCCTCCTCGACCAAACGCCTCATCGTGGTCCTCAACGACAACGAATGGTCGATCGCCAAAAATGTCGGAGCGGTGGCCGAATATCTCAACCGCATCGTCGCCAATCCTGCCTACGCCCAACTCCATGACAAGGCGGCCCAATTTGTCGAATGGCTGGGAGGCAAGACGGCCCGAAAATTAGCCGGCAAGGTCGAAGCCGGGGTGAAGAACCTTCTCGCCCCCAGCGTCATCTTCGAAGACCTCGGACTTCGCTACTACGGTCCCATCGACGGGCACGACACCGAACTCCTCATCAAGACCTTCGAGTTCCTCAAAACCCAGAACGAGCCGGTCATCCTCCACATTCTGACTAAGAAAGGCAAAGGCTACGCGCCCGCGCTGGCCAAGCCGGACAAATTCCACGGGCTGGGCAAATTCCACGCCGACACTGGCGACACTTCACCCGGGACCACGCCCACCTACTCGGAATTACTCGGAAAAACGCTGGCAGATTTTGCCGATCACAACACCAAGATCGTCACCATCACTGCCGCCATGCCCACCGGTACCGGGTTGGTCCACTTTGCCAAACGGCATCCCAACCGTTGTTTCGATGTCGGCATTGCCGAGGAACACGCCGCTCTTTTTGCCTGCGGCCTCGCCGTTCAAGGCATGAAGCCTTTTCTCACCATTTACTCCACCTTCATGCAGCGGGCCTATGACATGATTATTCATGACATCGCTCTGCAGAACCTCAACGTCGCCCTTTGCATGGACCGGGCAGGTCTCTCCGGTGACGATGGCCCCACCCATCACGGGCTCTTTGATATCGGCTACCTCCGACCCGTCCCCGGCCTCATCCATATGCAGCCCAAAGACGAAGAGGAATTCGCCGACATGCTCTGGACGATGGCCAACCACCACGACGGTCCCATCGCCATCCGCTACCCTCGCGGGGTCGGCACCGGGGCCCAGCCCAAAACCAAGCCCAAGCTCCTCGAGATCGGCAAGGCCGAAGTCCTGCGCCACGGCTCCCGCGTCGCCCTCATTGCCCTTGGCAACATGGTTGAAGTCGCCGAAGAAGCCGCCCTCGCCTTGGAGGAACTGGGCTTCTCCACCGCCGTCATCAATGCCCGCTGGATCAAACCACTCGACACCGCCACGATCGAGTTTTTTGCCCGGGGCTGCGATGTCCTTTGCACTCTGGAAGACCACGTCCTCATCAACGGCTTCGGCTGCGGAGTAATGGAACACCTCGCCGAGCAACACATCACCACCCCGGTGGTTCGGGTCGGTTGGCCGGACGCCTTTATTGAACACGGCGCGATCCCTATCCTCCGGGAAAAACACGGCCTGACTGCTGCCGCCGTCGTCGAAAAAATTCGCGCCGTCCTCGATGGAGCCCAAACGGCTTCCCCGGTCAAATCCGCGGCCAATCCGGCCGCCTGATCAGAAACCGACCCGGTCCACGCCACGCCATGGAATAATCCGCAGTCCCTCGACACGCTCGAAATGCCTCACATTGTCGGTCAAGAGCGGCAAATCCAAGGCCATAGCGTGCCCGGCGATCTGAGAATCGAAGTCACCAATCGGCGTCCCAGATTTCCAGAGTTCCACCCTCAAGCGAGCCGTCGCCTCCGCAGCACTGGAATCGAATGCAAACACTCTCGTTTCGGCGATAAATCCCTCCACCCGTCGTCGTTCCTTCTTCCCTCCACCACGAAATACACCTTGGAACAGTTCCGTTTCCACAATTGTAGAGATCCCTACGCGTTCCCCGGCGAGGATGGAGGGCGGCTCAGCGGCACGAAACAGAAGGACAACCGCAGACGTATCGAGAAGGATCAAAACTCGTCGAAACTCCGCGGCGTGGTGATTGTCTGCGGCAGTCGTTCCAAAACGACCGGGTCATCGCGAAATTCTGCGGCAAATTCACCCAGCGTTTTAAGCTGCGGCCGGATCCGCACCTCTCCCTCAACCTGCTCCAAAATAACTTCGTCTGCCCCCCCTAACCACTCTCTCGGAATTCGCACCGCCAAACTCCGCCCATTAGCAAAAACCTTAGCCGTCCTCATTGTCATATCATGTCATATGACAATGGTCACGTCAAGCAAGGGCTAAAGATTAAAGCACGTTCGACAAGCTCAGGCCCCAAGCTTGTCGCCGGCGACAGGAAGGACTTCGGACATCTCTTCGGACGCTGCGTGGAGGGCGTCAAAATCGTGTCCCCGCTGGCGATGTCCGAAATCGTAGCGAAAAAGGGCGGGAGAAGAAACGCGTTCCGCGTTCCTCTAGGATGTAGCGGAAAATGGAACATTTTTCGACCTCCCTCTTTCCTGATTCTGCATTTTGCACTTAATGGAGATGCGCCCGGCGACACCCGGGCGCTCGAATTGCTTTGACGCCACAAAGCTCCAAAGGCTTTCCTTCTCGTTTGCCTTATGTCCCAAGACACCAAATCCTCGTCCCAACGCATGGAAAAGATCGTCAGCCTCTGCAAACGCCGGGGCTTCATTTTCCAATCTTCCGAAATCTACGGAGGCCTCAACGGTTTCTGGGACTACGGCCCCCTCGGCGTGGAACTGAAAAAAAACCTGAAAGATTTCTGGTGGCGGCGCAATGTCCGGGAACGGGACGACATGGCCGGGATGGACGGCTCGATCATCATGAACCGAGCGGTCTGGAAGGCCAGCGGCCATGAGGAAACTTTTAGTGATCCCATGGTCGATTGCCTCCTGACCAAGCAACGCTATCGCGCCGATCAAATCTCCCGGCAATCCGGAACCGTCGTTTGGTATTCAGGAGCAGAATCTCTCCAAACCGGATGGAAATCCGATAAAACCTTCGCCGTTCTTCTGGGGAAAGGCGACACGGTCGAACGTGCCCGAAAACTCGCAAAAAAGTTCTACAGCCAGAACGTTTCCAAAGACAACTCGGTCGACAATGACGTGAAAGACGATGCGGGGATCGAGCTTCAGGGCGAACGCAATGAAGAAGTCACCGACTCCCAACATTTCAATCCTGAGAACGGAGCGCTCCTGACCGAACCCCGCGACTTCAACCTGATGTTTAAAAGCCATGCGGGTCCCCTGGAGAGCGAGGAGAACAAAGTCTATCTCCGACCCGAAACAGCCCAGTCCATTTTTGTCAATTTCAAGAATGTCCTGGAAACCTCCCGGCACAAACTCCCCTTCGGAATCGCCCAGATCGGCAAAGCCTTCCGCAACGAGATCAATCCACGCAACTACATTTTCCGCTCCCGCGAGTTCGAGCAAATGGAGATCGAATATTTCTGCCGGGCCGAGGATGGCCTCAAATTGACCGACTACTGGCTGGAAGAACGCCTCAAATTTTATGAGGACATCGGCATTCCCCGCGCAAAAATCCACATCGTGGACATCCCGGACGGCGAACGGGCTTTCTATTCCAAAAAGACCTACGACCTCGAGTACGAATTTCCCTTCGGGATCAGTGAATTGGAAGGGATCGCCTACCGCACCGACTACGACCTTTCCAAACACATGGAACACAGCGGCAAACCGCTCGAATACTTCGACGAGGTGACTAAGGAAAAATTCATCCCCCACGTCGTCGAACCGAGCGCCGGAGTCGATCGCACCACCCTCGCCCTCCTTTGCGAAGCCTTTGACGAAGAGACCCTCACCAACGAGGCCGGCAAGACCGAAATCCGCACCGTCCTGCGTTTCCATCCCCGGATGGCCCCGATTAAATGCGGCATCTTCCCGCTGCTGAAAAACAGACCCGAACTCGTCGCCAAGGCCAAGGAAGTCGTGACCTCACTTCGGTCGCACATGCAGGTCTTTTACGATGAGGCTGGAGCCATCGGACGCCGCTACCGTCGCCAGGACGAAGCGGGAACGCCCTTTGGTGTCACCATCGATTTCGACACGATCGGAGAAAATGGCCCCGAGCTCAAAGACACCGTCACCCTGCGCCACCGCGACAGCATGAAACAGGAACGCATCGCCATTTCAGAACTGAAAGCGTTCCTGCTCGAGCAAATCTCCTAAGGCGCTGTAAATAAATAAAGGTGCCAAAGATGGCGCAGGAGTTTTGGGCTCTGGCAAGGCGCAACGAAGGAGCATAGCCCAAGCACTCTGTGACTGAGGAGCAACGCCGCCAGAGGCCAAAAGAACAAGCCAGATGGTGCCTTTATTTATTTACAGCGCCTAAGGTCCGCCGGGAAAGGGGGATGACCCTGACCAAAGGCGATTGACCCCGTAGGCGTCCAACTTCGCGTCGATGGGGGAGGAAATCTTGCCTCATCACATCTGATGCATTAGCATCACATTCATGCGAACCACTCTCGACATTGATGATGATGTGCTCATTGCCTTGTCCGATGAGGATCATGTCTTCAACGAACGGGCGCACGCATGGCTCGAGAAAAACGCCCCCGCCAAGATC
>Ga0209702_10001333_pt1 | contig 47568 bp, 36 predicted proteins | sample FRY01_FD_187210 | JGI IMG/M metagenome (GOLD analysis project Ga0209702, IMG submission 187210) | Freshwater microbial communities from Lake Fryxell liftoff mats and glacier meltwater in Antarctica - FRY-01 (SPAdes) (version 2) | ecosystem: Environmental > Aquatic > Freshwater > Ice > Glacier... | reverse complement strand
TAAAGTTTGTTGTAATTTTAAGTTCTAATTTAGATGAATTTTTTATGATTAGAGTGGCTGGACTTAAAAGTCAGCTTGCTGAAGGTATAATGGATGTATCTTATGACGGTAAATCTCCAGCGAAACAATTATTAGAAATTAGAAAGAAGTTAATTTTTTTGTATAATTTACAAGAAGAAATATTGATGAATGAAATTTTTCCTGAAATGGAAAAAAATGGTATAATCATAAATAGAAAAGGTGATTTGATACCTAAAGATTTAGAGTATTACAAAAACTTTTTTTGCAGTCAAGTTTTACCTTTATTGACTCCACTTTCATTAGGACCGGCTCATCCATTCCCACGTTTAATTAATAGGTCATTAAATATAGTTTTTGTTATCAAAAATAGTAATAGTAAAGATTTCGACAAAAAATTAGCATTTTTACAAATACCATCATCACTTCCAAGATTTGTAGAATTAAAAGGAAAAACTGGTCATCATTTTATGTTGTTAGAGCATATTATAATCAGTTTTTGTTCTTACTTATTCCCTGGTTTGGAGGTAGAGACTGCTGTACCGTTTAGAGTTACAAGAGATGCTGATATTGAAATAGCGGAAGATGAAGCGGAGGATTTATTATCAGAAGTAGAAGAGCAAGTAAAAGAAAGACTTTGGGGAAGAGCAGCGGTCAGATTGGAAGTAAGCAATGAAATGCCTGATTATTTAATCAAATTACTTACTTCAACTTTGGATTTAGAGCCAAATGATGTATTTATCGTAAAAAGACCACTTAATTTACCTGATTTTATGCAATTAACAAAATTGGATAAACAGAATTTAAGAGATAAACAATTTGTTTCAAGAAGACCAATTGAATTTTCAAATGATAAAAATATATTCCAAGAAATTTTAAAAAAAGATATATTAGTCCATCACCCTTTTGATTCTTTTACACACACTACTCTTAAGTTTATCAATGCTGCGGCTGAAGACAAAAATGTATTAGCGATAAAAATCACTCTTTATAGAGTTGGGTCTAATGCAGCAATTGTACAAGCATTAAAAAACGCTGCAATAAATGGTATTAGTGTTACGGCTTTCGTTGAACTGAAAGCCAGATTTGATGAAGAAAATAATATTATTTGGGCAAGAGAACTCGAAAAAGTAGGAGTGAATGTAGTTTATGGTGTAATTGGTCTTAAAACACATTGTAAGATTGCTATGGTTATAAGAAAAGAACAGAATGAACTTGTAAAATACTTACATTTATCTACTGGAAATTATAATCAAGCAACTTCAAGATTATATACAGATATTGCATTATTTACTGCAGATAAAGAATTTGGCGAAGATGCTGTAAACTTTTTCAATTTTATAACTGGATATTCAGATTATAAAGATTGGAAAAGACTAGTGATTGCACCCAAAGATATGAAAAACAAATTCATAAATTTGATAAATAAAGAAATTGAACTACATACACCAGAAAATCCAAGTAGAATAATAGTAAAAATAAATTCATTGGCACATAAAGAAGTAATTACAACATTATACAAAGCTTCGATGAAAGGTGTCAAAATAACACTTTTTGTTAGAGGTATTTGTTCTCTGAAGCCAGGAATACCTGGAATAAGTGAAAATATAGAAGTTAGAAGTGTTATCGGTAGATTTTTGGAGCATAGTAGGATATTTTATTTCAAAAACGGTGGCGATGAAAAATATTTTCTATCTTCTGCAGATTGGATGACAAGGAATCTGCACGCTAGAATAGAATTAATGTTCCCAATTATCTCTGAACCAATACAGAAAAGAATTGATAGGTTATTTAATTATTATTTAAAAGATAATTGCCAAACTTGGATTCTGAACGGAAATGGAGTTTACGAAAAATTAAAAAGTAAAACAATCAAAAACCGCTTTAATGTTCAAAATTATATTTTGGCAAGAGCTCAAAGTTCGAGAAGAGTTTTTTAATTTTTTCAAATTTATAACAATATTTTAAAATCTAAAAAAATGAAATATATTAATATATTTCATTTTAAATAGGTAATAGAATTCTAATATTAGTTCCTTTGCCTATTTCGCTCTCAATTATCATTTCACCTTTTAGTATTGTAAGATAATCTTTACATAAGACTAAACCAAGTCCTGTACCTTTTTCATTATTAGTACCAAACATAGAAATGTGGTTTTTGCCGCGATTTAATATTTCTAGATTTTCTTTTGAAATACCAACACCATTATCTTTTATTGATATTTCGGTATATTGATTATTATCATATTCTATATTTTCATAAGTGTTAACTTCAATAATTCCACCGATTTTAGAAAATTTAATAGCATTAGAAAGAACATTTCTAATAATTGTTTGAAATAAATTATTATCAGTAATAATTATAGGATTATTGGAAATATTATCTATTAATTTTATATTTTTTTCTTTTGCTGATAACTCAAATAGACTTAAATATTGATTTGTTACATTTCGAATGGGTATTTGTTCAAAATTATAATTTAAATGACCTCTTTGAAACCTTGACCAATCTAATAGATTTTTCAACATCTCTAATAAACCCTCTGAAGATACTTTCATTAAAGATAAATATTCTAACTGTTCTTCTTTTTCAATTGTTAAAAAATCAGTCGTCAATGTATGCGTTACATTTTTAAATGAAGATATTGGGTTAATCAAATCGTGAGCGATGATAGAAAACAATTTATCTTTGGATTGATTCGAATCAGATATTTCTTGGTTTTTAGATTCTAATCTTTGATTTAATTTTCTAATTTTACTAAATAAAATAATAAATGTTAAAAGTAATATCGAAACCAATATTAAAGCAATATAAGCTAAAGTTTGATTTTTTTTAGTATTTTCTAATTTTAATTGATTTACTTTAAGTTCTCTATTTTTTTCAGCTAATTCTAATTTATGTTCAAAATTATAAATCAATTCAATATTTTTTATAGTATTTAAACTATCTCTTAGTTCAACATATTTTTTATAATAAATTAAACTACTTTTATAATTTTCTAATAATTTTTCAATATTACTATATATAATATTAAAATTAATGTTGTCAGAGTTTAATATGTTTGTATCTAAATATTCTTTGGCATTATCTATATTTTGTTTAGCTAAAATTAGACTTAGATTTTTTTTGATTTCATTAGGACTTAATTTTTCATCATCCATTACTTCTGCAATTTTAGTCAAATATATTTGAGCAACACCTAAATAAAACATAAACTTTTCATTCTTAATATCTCGTTTTAAAATAAAAGGTTTAATTTCATTTAATAGTTTTAATGAATTATCATAGTGCTTAAATTTATTTTCAATATCTGCATATTGCGACTTTATATCGATAATAAATGAAGTATCTTTAACTGTTTCTTGTAATTTAAGATTCAACTTATGATAATATGTTGCTTTTTCATAATTTAATAAATCGTTATATGTAACTGCAATATTAAAGTAATTATAAGATAATGCTACATTATTCTGACTTTTTAAATTCAGATTCATTGCTTTTTTATAATAATCAATCGCTTTATCATAAGTTTTTTTTCTATTGTAAATATTTCCAACATTACTATAAGAAATTGCTAATCCATTATCATCTTTAATTTCTGAAGCTATTTCAATAGAATTAAAATAAAAATTTAAAGCATTTTTTAAATTACCTATATTAGCATAAAGTACACCTAAATTAGAATAGTTTCTTTGTATTATTTTTTTATCATTAATTTTTTTTCCTATACTCAATGCTATTCTGTAACAACTATCAGCCTCTTTAATTAGATTTTGTTCTGCATAAATTAATCCAATATTACCGATTGTAGTTGCTTCTCCAGATAAAATATTATTTTTTTTATAAAATTCTAAAGCTCTTTTATAAAATTTATTAGCGTTTGGTATATCATTGGTAAGATAATAACTGTTCCCAATTCTAAGCAAAGAATTTGCTTTCCCTTTTTCCCAAACTAAATCCTGTGATAAATTTAGTGCATCAATTGAATATTTTCTTGATAATTCTGGATTAGTACGTAACAAACTCTCTGATATCTGATTAAGTAGATTTACTTTATTTGTATCCATTTTAGAATACTTCAACTGTGTAGTTAGTGAGTCAAATGATTTTGGATTGGCTTGACTTTTAACCTCATAGAAGTTAAATACTAAAATTAAAATTAAAGAATAGATTGAAAATATTTTATTTGCTTTATTTTGAGTCATAGATTCTTTATTTTTTCAATATTCTAGAAATAATTATAATTAAATTTCAGTTTGAAATAACAATTACAAAATATTACAAATACTATAATGCAAAATAATAATTTTTATTTAATAATTAAATAAGTATCTCATAAAAAAGTTTTAAAACAATATTTATATCTATTCGTATTAACTAACTTATAAAAAATCTAAATACGAGATAATAATGAACGATATAGAACTTTTAAAAGAGTTATCAAATTCAGGTTTAAAATTAAAAAAAGAAATTTCAAAAGTTATTGTTGGACAAGATGAAGTTGTTAATCAATTATTAATTACTTTATTTGCCAAAGGACATTGTTTATTAGTCGGTGTTCCAGGATTAGCCAAAACATTGTTAATTAAATCATTATCTGAGGCACTTGCTCTCAAATTCAGTAGAATACAATTTACGCCAGACTTAATGCCTGGTGATATCACCGGTACTGAGGTAATTGAAGATGATATAAGTACTGGAAGTAAAAAATTTCGATTTATAAAAGGACCTATATTTGCGAATATAGTTTTGGCTGATGAGATAAATAGAACTCCACCCAAAACTCAAGCAGCACTTTTGGAAGCGATGCAGGAACAAGAAGTAACAGCTAATGGTGAAACTTTTCAACTTGCTTCTCCATTTTTTGTATTAGCAACTCAAAATCCAATCGAACAAGAAGGAACTTATCCTTTGCCAGAGGCACAATTAGACAGATTTATGTTTAATATATGGTTGGATTATCCTTCGTTTAGTGAAGAAGTGGAAATTATTAAATCTACAACTATCGAAAAGCAACAAAAAATCGAACAAATATTAAATGATGTCGAAATAGTTAAATTTCAGAATTTGGTTAGAAGAATACCGGTTTCCGATAATGTTATAAATTATGCAGTGAATTTGGTAAGAGCAACAAGACCAAAAGATAGTCCGTACAAAATAATCAAAGACTATATAAGTTATGGTGCCGGTCCGAGAGCATCTCAATTTTTGATTTTGGGTGCCAAATCAAAGGCTGGTTTAGAAGGTAGATTTAGCCCTGAAATAGATGATGTTAAATATGTAGCTAAGTTAGTATTGAGACATAGAATTGTAACTAATTTTAATGCAGAAGCGGATAATATTCCAGTTACTAAAATTATTGATGATTTGATTAAAGAATTGAAGTAAGTAATTTAATCATCTTATCTATTTTAATCTAATTTAATTATTAGTTAAATATCTAATAATTATTAAGTTTAAAAGCAAAAATAAAATAAAAAAGAGATAAGTACACAACTTATCTCTTTTTTTAATTTTATAGATTAAATAATTATCTTAAACTAATTTAATTTGACTTAAATTAAATTTACCTCATTACTTTATCATTTAATTTATTACTTCTTACTTATTTTACTAACTTAGTTTACTAACTTATTTTACTTCTTTATGTAAAGTATGTCTTCTCAAAAAAGGATTGTACTTTCTGATTTCCATTCTATCAGGAGTATTTTGTTTATTTTTTTTAGTAGTGTATCTTGAAGCTGGTTTGCCTTCTAATTTTGCTTCAGTACATTCTAAAGTAATTTGAATTCTGTGACCTTTCTTTGCCATTTTAATATTCCGAGTTAACTATTGATTTTCTAATTATTTAAATTCTAAGATTACAAAAATAATAATAATTTTTGAATTTACAAACAATATTGTTTAATAATCCAATATTTGTTTATAAATTATTGAATTAATTAAAACTTATTTCATAAATTCAATAATTTTATTTGCGAATTCAGAGCATTTTACCTCAGTAGGATTATCCATCATACGAGCAAAATCGTAGGTAACATATTTTGATTCAATTGCTTTTGAAAGAGACTCAACTATTAGATTTGCTGCTTCTAACCACCCAAGATATTCGAACATCATAACACCCGACAAAATAACAGAACCTGGGTTAACTTTATCTAATCCAGCATATTTTGGTGCTGTACCATGAGTTGCCTCAAAAATAGCGTGACCAGTAACATAATTGATATTAGCACCTGGCGCAATACCGATTCCACCAACTTGGGCAGCCAAGGCATCAGAAACATAATCACCATTCAAATTCAAAGTTACAACTACATCATATTCTGTAGGTCTTGTCAAAATTTGTTGTAAAAATGCATCGGCTATAGAATCCTTGATAATTATGCCGGCACCTGGTTTGCCTTCTGGAATTATCATCCAAGGTCCGCCGTTTAATTCTACAGCACCAAATTGTTCTTTAGCCACTTTATATGCCCAATCTCTAAATCCACCTTCAGTAAATTTCATAATGTTACCTTTGTGAACTATGGTAACATTTTTTCTATTATTTTCGATTGCATATTTAATTGCACTGTTTACAATCCTTTCACAACCATAATAACTTACTGGTTTAATGCCCAATCCAACAGTTACAGGAATTTCTTTTGTTGTCAGCCCTTGTTCTTCAAGAAGTGCTTTCCATTGTTTATTTTTTTCTATACTTCCAAATCTAATTTTATCAAAATCTTTTGGGAAATTTTCTTCCATAAAATGCAATAATCTATCAGAGTCTTCACTTCCAGCCAAATATTCTATACCTGCATAGATATCTTCAGTATTTTCTCTAAATACAACCATATCAACTAATTCGGGATGTTTCACAGGAGTAGGAACACCATTATACCATTTCACAGGTCTCAAACAAACATATAAGTCCAAATTTTGTCTTAAAGCAACATTCAGTGACCTAATACCGCCGCCTACAGGAGTTGTTAGAGGACCTTTGATTGCCACTAAGTGGTCAGTAATAGAATTAAGTGTAGCTTGAGGCAACCAGTCTCCTGTTTTAGTAAATGACTTTTCTCCAGCCATTACTTCAAGCCATTCAATTTCCCTCTCGCCTTTATAAGCAATTTTGACAGCTTCATCAAATACTTTCACCGCAGCTGCCCAGATATCTGGTCCAATTCCATCACCTTCGATAAATGGAATTATTGGGTTATTTGGTACAGTTAATTTACCTTTTGCAATTGTTATTTTTTGACCTGACATAATTTTTTTTTCTCTTTATAATTAATATTTATTTTTGTATTTTTTAATAAGTACAATTTAATATTTTTTATCATAAAAAAAACAAATTTTAATAATTCAATGATTAAATACTTTCAATTTTACAAATAAAATAATTACTTATCGAGCATATTTTAAAGAAAGTTTCAATAATCTAAAAATAGTTTTTGTTATAATATTCAAATTTATGGAATTTAATCTTTAATTTTGTAGATATAAATTGGATCTGTTTGGTTTTGATTGACCCTACTCTGAAATTTAAAAATATTAGATTTAATTTTTTATGAAAATACTTATTAATCAACTTGGCAGAATCGGTGATCTTATTTTGATTACTCCAATTTTCCAATTATTAAAAAAGAATTTCCCAGATGCAGAAATATATGTAATATGTGGCGACAAAAATTACAATGCAATAATAGATGATATAAATTTAGAAAATATATTTGTTTATCATAAAAATATAATTGGGTATTTTAAACTATTATTCAAACTAAAGAAAATAGAATTTGACTATTATTTTGACCCAAAAGACCATAATTCAAGTGAATCTAATATATTATCTAAAATAATTAAAGCGAAGGTCAAAATAGGTAATAAAAGCGATAAGAATAAGTTTGATGTTGATATAAATCAAATTAGAGACAAATCAGACTTACATTTTACATCTGTTGCTGTTGCCGGAGCAAAATATATAATTAATAAATGTCTCAACTCCAAAGTCAAAATTGATAGAATTCCAAAACCAAATTTATATTTGAACGAAAATTCTGAAAATTACACTAAAACATTTTTGGAAAATAATAATTTAGATTCCTTTATATTAATTAATATTTCTGCAAGTAATTCTAATAAAATGTGGCTAAAATATAGATGGATAGACTTTATTGAGTTTTTAATTAACAATAAATATATCAATGAAAGTAATAAATTAATTATTTGTTCAGCTCCAAAAGAAAAGAATGAAGCCGAAGAAATAATAAATGTAATTAAGTCTAAAGGGCTTAAATCTTACAGTCATTTTAATCAAAATGAACTAATATACTTTTCTTCACGTTCAATAAATGATATTTTTTCAATAGTATCAAAATCAAAATTATTGATAAGTCCAGATACTTCTTTAGTTCATATTGCTGCTGCTTTTGATATTCCAATCTTTGGATTGTATAGTGGAAATGAAATCTTTTATGATAAGTTTAGACCGACTTTTAATCAAGAAATTGAAGTAAAATCAGCAATTATAAGAGCAAAAAATGGCGACGATGGAATACATTCAATTAATTTGAAACAAGTAATTGAAGCATTTGAAACAATTAACACAAAATTATAGATGTGTTAGAAATTTTAGAAATTATACAAATCAAAAACGATGCAAGTAGCTTGGCATAAATTATACAAACATCCCTTACCAGAAAATCATAAATTTCCTATGATTAAGTATGATTTATTGAAAGAAAATTTAATTAATCAAAATATAATTGATGAAAGTGATATAATTACACCAAAACCATTAGATGAAGAGATATTATTATTAACTCATAGTATTGATTATTGGACAAAATTAAAAAATTTGGAATTAACTCCAAAAGAAATTAGAGTTACTGGATTTCCACAAGAAGCGAGTATAATTAAAAGAGAATTACTTATAATGCAAGGGACAATTGATTGTAGTGTCGCTGCACTTGAAGATGGAATTGGGTTTAATATCGCTGGAGGTACTCATCACTCTTTTAGTTATAAAGGCGAAGGCTTTTGTTTGTTGAACGATATGGCAATTGCAACTAATTATTTATTGAAGAATAAATTATCTAAAAAAGTATTAATAGTAGATTTGGACGTTCATCAAGGGAATGGTACTGCAGAAATTTTTGTCAATAAAACTTCTAAATTCAATAAAAATGTATTTACATTTAGTATGCATGGAAAAAATAACTATCCTTTAAATAAAGAAATATCAGATTTGGATATCGAACTTATGGATAAAACTAACGATAATGAATATCTAAATTTACTAATTGAAAATTTGAATAAAGTTGTTAATAAATTCAAGCCAGACTTTATTCAATATCAAGCGGGCGTAGATATTTTGGAAACAGATAAATTTGGCAAATTATGTATCACACAAAATGGCTGTAAAAATCGTGATGAAGTAGTGTTTTTGATAGCAGAAAAGTACCAAATACCTATTTCTGTAAATATGGGCGGTGGCTATTCTCCAAATATAAATAATATTTTGGAGGCACATAATAATACTTTTAGGTTGGCAAAGGAAATTTTTAGTTAATTTGTAATAAATTCTGATGTAAAAATGGATTTTGTTATTCTCAATAAATTTTAATTTTAGTTTTAACTATGGAAAAAAGAGACATTTTCAAATATTATATTATAAATAAACCTTATAAGGTTATATCTCAATTTACAAATGAAGAGGGCAAAACTTGCCTTAAAGACATTTTTACTGTACCAAAAGATGTTTATTCAATTGGTAGATTAGATTTTGATAGCGAAGGTTTATTGATACTTACAAATGATAATTATTTAAAAACTCAGCTTGCAAACCCAAAATACAATGCACAAAAAATATATTATGTGCAAGTTGAGAATACACCTTCGAAAGAAGAACTCAGAAAATTAGAAAATGGGGTAACAATTAATGTTAATGGGAAAGAATATAAAACTCAAAAATGTAAAATTAACTTTTTATCAGAATCTAAATATTCCAAAATTGAAGAAAGAAATCCCCCTATTAGATTTAGACAATCAATTCCTACTACTTGGTTGGAAGTTCATTTGAATGAAGGGAAAAACCGACAAATTCGCAAAATGACAGCTACGATTGGTTGCCCTACTCTAAGAATAATTAGATTTGCGATTGGCGAAATAAACCTGAATGTGATTGAAGAAGACAGCAATATTAAAGAGTTTAATAGAAATGAAATATATCAAATCATTGGTATAAATAATACTAACAAAGAAGCTAAAGATGCCTTTTCTACTAATAAAAAGCAAAAAGAAAATACACTTTATCACAATAGATTAAAACTGAAACGCGAAAAGTTTGTGAAAAGTCAAGAAAATAAAGCTCCTGCTACAGAAAAAATCGAAAGTACCTTTAAAGCCAAAGAAATAGAAAAAAAGAAAAGCAATAGATTCTCAGGAAATAAAAGTACCAAATCAAACACGAAAAGTAAATCTCCAAATAAAAAACAAAAATATATAAGCAAACGATAGTCTTTTTTGTTTCTATAATCAACAATCTTCATCAACCGTTGGGTAAATCCAGCGGTTTTTTTTTGTTATTAGACAATAGGTCAAGACCCCTTACTTCAATTTTTCTCAAAAAACACCATTTCACCACTTTATCCAAACCCTTGCCTTATCTACCATTACAGACTATTTTTGCAAATCCTGTTACATTTTCACCAAAAAACAGTCTTTTATATATAGGGAATGACAAATTTAGAAAATGTTTTTTGAGAATTGGCAAAATTTTAACAAATACTGGAAAAATGATTATGAAAAAAATAATTTACATATTAATATTAATTACTGCTTTTGCTTCTAATTTAGAATTGAGAGCAAGTGATAAAAAAATAAAGCTGGATAGTACTGTAACTCCAAATCACTATAAACAAGAATATTCTTATGATGACGAAGGTAATCAAATTCTTTTTGTACGTTATCGTTGGTATAATTTCTTAAAAGATTGGTTGGGTGATTGGAAATACGAATATGCTTTTGATGACAATGGTAATCAAAAGCATATTGTTAGTTATTCTTGGGATAATACCTTAAAAGATTGGGTGGGTTATTATAAATACGAATATGCTTATGATGTCAAAGGTAATCGAATTCTTAATGCCAATTATGACTGGGATAATACTTTAAAAGATTGGGTGGGTGACAAGAATAAATTCGAATATGCTTTTGATGACAAGGGTAATCAAATTCTTGAAGCCCATTATGACTGGGATAATACCTTAAATGATTGGGTGCGTGATTCGAAATTCGAAACTACTTTTGATAACAATGGTAATCAAATTCTTAGTGCTAGTTATCGTTGGGATAAAATATTAAACAATTGGGTGCAATCTTCGAAATACGAAGTTGCTTATGATAACAATGGTAATCAAATTCTTGAAGCCTTTTATCGTTGGGATAAGACCTTAAACAATTGGGTGCAATTTTCGAAATCCGAAACTACTTATGATAACAATGATAATCGAATTCTTTATGCCAGGTATTATTGGTATAAAACATTAAATAATTGGGTTTCTTATTCTAAAAACGAATTTGCTTATGATGACAATGGTAATCTAATTCTTGATGCTAATTATCGTTGGGATAATACCTTAAAAGATTGGGTGCAATCTTGGAAATCCGAATATACTTATGATGACAATGGTAATACAATTCTTTATGCAAAATATCAATGGGGTAAGACGCAAAAATTATGGGTAGCTATAGAGAAATCCGAATTTGCTTATGATGACAATGGTAATGAAATTCTTGATGCTAATTATCATTGGGATGAAATATTAAACAATTGGGTGGGTAATTATAAATCCGAATTTGCTTATGATAACAATGGTAATCGAATTCTTTTTGTCCGTTATGACTGGGATAATACTTTAAAAGATTGGGTAGGGAGGGAGAAATCCGAATCTGCTTTTGATGACAATGGTAATCGAATTCTCGATGCCAATTATTATTGGGATAAGAATTTAAACAATTGGGTAGGGAGGGAGAAATCCGAATCTGCTTTTGATGACAATGGTAATCGAATTCTCGGTGTATCTTATGAGTGGGATAATACCTTAAATGATTGGGTGGGTAATTGGAAAAGAGAAACAAATTTTGATTATAGTTATGATACTTTAAGCGTTATTAACCCAATTAATAATAGTAAGTATAAATTCATACATCAAATTAATTACAATTGGGATAAAACTAATAATGAATGGGTAAAAGGAGATACTACAAAATATTACTACTCAGATTTTAATCCTACTTCCATAGAAAAAGAAGTAGCTACAATCCATAATTTCCTTATCTACCCCAACCCATCATCTGATAAGATTTCTGTTGATTTGGGTGAAGTGAGTGGTGGTGTTGGATTTGTAGATATGAGTATTTATGATATTTTGGGTAATGAAATAATGACTATTCCAAATTACACCAACAAGACAGAAATAGATGTGAATAATATCCCCATCGGCACTTACACAATCCAAATACAAACACCAACTGGTAGCATTAGCCAGCGATTATTGGTTAATAGGTAGAAATAATTATCTTCGGAAGCATTGGGTCTTGACCCAATGCATAAAATAAATACTTTATTTCAATTAAATTTTTATTTTTTTGGATTAGATTATTTTTTGATGAAGAATTGGTAAAAGAAAATACTTTCTGGAATTACCAATAAGATTAAAGAAAGTGTATCCACTGTAAAGTAAATATTATTCCAACTTTCTGGGAATATTATTCTTGCTATTGTTCCGGACAAAGTCCACAAAATAGTAAAGGCTAATCCTAATATTAAAACGGACAAAAATCCTTCCCTGATGTTATTTTCTTGCCAATTTTTGGTAAAAGCATAAATTGCACCCAAGTAATGCAAAAATAATATAAATAAATCTATCATATTCTATAACTGAATTTTTAAGTAAATTTGTTAAGTTGGTTTTGTAATTAAAACAAAATTAATAAATAATATTTTAAAAATGAAAAAAGCAAAATCTTATAGAATTATTTTTACTTCAACCGATACACTCGAAAGAGCAGAGAAAATAGCAAAAGGCTTAATATCACAGAGTTTGGCTGCCTGTGTTAATATTATTCCAAATGTCATTTCATATTATAAATGGAAAGAAGATATAGAGCAATCTTATGAATTTATACTTAAAATCAAAACTTCCAAAAATAAGCTGAATGAAATTGAGGAGTTTATAAAACAAAACCACATCTATGAAATACCAGAAATATTGACAATTAAAATTGATAAAGCAAATGAAAGTTATTTAGAATGGATGGAAAATTCAATGCTATTATAAAATTGAGTTTAAAGAAGTATTAATTTATTAAGTAATTTTATTGTTTTTGTATAAATCAATAACAAATTTTATGTAATCTAACATCTGTTGAGCTGATTTGTCCCAAGAGAAATTTTTTGCCCATTGTAATGCACCTTCAGAAAGTTTAATTCTTTCATCGTTATTTTTTAATACTCTTAATATTATTTGTGATAACTCTTGGGTATCGCCATATTTATATAAGTAACCCGATTCCCCTACCTTAACCGAATCTCTCAACCCAGGGCTATCTGCCGAGATTACAGGCGTACCACAAGCGTTTGTCTCAATATTAGTTATGCCCCAACCTTCTTTGATAGAAGTATTGACAGCTATATGGCTTCTGGAAAGTAAGTCGATTTTTGTTTCTTCATCAACAAACCCCCAAAAATTTACATTTTTTTCGATATTTAATTCGATTGCTAATTCTTTCAATTTATTGGAGTAATCGCCTTTACCAATTATATAAATTTGAGAATTTGGCAATTTGTCTTTTATCAAACTATAAGCTATCAGTAAATGCTGGACTGATTTATATTTTTTGAGACGACCAAAATATGTAATTGTCAAAATATCTTCTTTCTTTTTGACTTCAAAGTCAAATTTAGATTGGTCTATTGCATTATAAATAATTTTAAAGTTACTTGTGTCATAATTTTTATGCTTAAATTCATCTAAAGTACTTTCTGAGACTACAGAAAAAGGTATATTTTTATATTTATATTTCATCACAAATTCTGACAAATATACATACAATGCTGCAATAGGATTAACTTCTTTGAAGATACTTGTACCAAAAAAATGATGACTTATACCCATCAATGGTTTTTTTACAAAATCTTTGGTATAAAATGGGATTTTATTTACATCATCAATTACAATATCAAAATTTTCATCGGCAAAATTCTCTAAATAATATTTTTTTACACCAAAATTAAATGTATTTCTATTTCCGTGTCTTATCACATTTATCCCATCAATAACTTCATTTTTGGGCATATTTTCAATTTCACAACAAAATAAAGTTACTTCATTTCCCATTTTAACTATTCTGCTAAATATCTGATGTAAATGCACTTCTGCACCACCACCAAATGGATTTTTTATATCCTGCCAATTTATTATAAGAATTTTCATTAATGAATGGGTATGTTAGTTTTTTAATTTTCTTCGATTTTTTTAAAATTAATTTAATTCTGCTTGCTTTTCATCAATCAAATTTTGGAAATCAATTTCTTCTATAAAATAAGCATTATTGCAATAATGACATCTCAATTCATTTTGTTTTAGTTGACGCATTTCTCTAATATCAAAAAGACTAAGACTTCTTAATGTATTGACAAATCTATCTTTAGTACATCTACAGAAAAAGTCAATTTGACGGTTTTTGATTACATCATATTCAAAAGGAATAAATATATCCAAAAGTTCTGTTAGAGATTTTTCGATTATAAAATAATCTGTGATTTTTTCTTTTGATAATATATAATTATAAAGTTCCATAACTTCTTTCATATCAGCACCCGGTAGCGCTTGAATTAATATTCCACCAGAATGAATAATATTTCCGTCATCATCACTTAATATATCCAAAATTAACTTAGATGGAATTTGTTCCGATTGAGTAAAATAATCTTCCAAAATCTTATCAATAGTTTGACTTTTTACTTCTATTATACCTTTTGTAGGTTCGTTATTATTATATAATATTCGAGTAACACTTAAGAACCCATCACTAAGAATATCATCTAATGAAGTTAAATTATCAATTTGAATATCATTATTGACAATTGCATAACCTCTTACTTCCCCTACTTGGTTTGATTCAGAATAAAGCCTTTTTAAATAATTATTTGATGAAATATCAATCGAAATTCTTTCTTCACCTTTCAAAAATGATGCAATCATAGAATTAGCAGCTAATAATTGAGCAAGATAAGTTGCAGATATGTAGTCTAAAACGTGTTTTTGTTGGGCATCAATAGATGTTTTAGAGTTTTTTATAAATGACACACGCAACTTTCCATCTTTTGATATTATATTAATTAATCTATCTCTTAATAAAAATTGCTTTTTGAGTTCGTCTGTATTATATTCTTGATTCATTTAATTTAACTAAATTTTATTTTATTTTGCGTTTGTGTTTGATTAAAATTTGCTTTTTGAATATTTATTAAGTAATTTCAAAAATATCTCAAAATCTTTGGGATAACTTGCTTCGTATTTTACTTTTAAATTAGTTGACGGATGAATAAACTCCAAACTAAAAGCGTGCATCGTAATTCTAGATATTACAGGTTGTTCATCAGTGTGTTTCTTTAGATTAAATTTTGTTTTTATTGTTGACAAATAAAAAGGTACTGGACTTCCATATAATTCATCAATATAAAGCGGATGTTCGATAGAATACAAATGGACTCTGAGCTGATGGTGTCTACCAGTTACTAAATCTGCTTCGACCAAAGTACAAAATTTAAATCTCTGAACAACCTTTATTTTTGTCAAAGAAACTTTGCCTCGTGAAGATGGAATAGACATTCCTTTTTTACTCGGACTTGTAGTAATTGGTATATCAATATCAAACTCATTTTCTGGAATTACCCCATAAGTAACAGCGTGATACATTTTGATTATACCTTGCTCAGCGAACAAATCATTTAGATATTTATGTGTTTCAGCATTTTTGGCTAACAACAAAATACCACTTGTATCTCTATCAAGTCTATGAACTATAAATATTTTACCGTATTTTTGGTTAAAGATTGAATATATATTCGGTAAATTAACATCAAATCTGTCTGGAATTGTATAGATTCCCGATGGTTTGTTAATTACTAATAAATTTTCATCTTCGTGGATTATTTGGATATTTTTAACTAATGAATTTAATTCTGTAATACTCAAAGTTCTTTTTGATGTTATTTTGCCTTCACTAATTTTTTTCTCAATTTTTTTCTCAGAATTTTTCAATATTTTTTATTAATTTATAAGGATAATTTAAAAGATAATTTAATTTTTAGATTGTTGTTTTAGTTTGTAATTTTAGTCTGTTTTACAGATTGTTGTTTCAGTGTAGAATTATATGTATTTTGCATCAACATTGCAATGGTCATAAGTCCAACTCCACCTGGTACAGGAGTAATAGCCGAACATTTATCAAAGACATCATTATAGTCAACATCACCTACAATTTTATAGCCTTTTTCGTTATCAGCATCAATTCTATTGATACCCACATCAATAATCACAACGCCATCTTCGATATTTTGGGATTTAATCAAATTTGGTACTCCAATCGCTGCAATCAAAATATCTGCTTGTTTGGTGTAATAATCAAAATCTTTGGTACCGGTGTGAACTATAGTTACAATCGAATTTGCTAAATGCTTTTGATACATCAAATTTGCAATAGGTTTACCAACGATATTACTTCTTCCAAGCACAACACAGTGTTTACCTTTTGTTTCGATATTATATCTTTTCAACAACTCAATTATTCCTGCAGGAGTGCAAGGGTAATTTGCATCTAAACCAATAACTAATCTACCAAAATTTTCTGGATGGAATCCATCTACATCTTTTATTGGGTCAATAGCAAGTATAACTTTATTTTCATCAATATGTTTAGGTAAGGGTAATTGAACCAATATGCCATTAATTTGTGGATTGAGATTCCATTCTTTGATTATATCCAATACTTCAGTTTCAGTGATTGATTCATCAACTCTTTTGAGGATTGAATAGTATCCTAATTCTAAACATGACTTTTCTTTACTTTTTACATAAGCTTGAGAAGCAGGATTTTCGCCAACTAATAACACCGCCAAACCTGGGGGATTATTACCTTCATTAATTAATTCTTGAGTTTTAATTTTAAGTTCATTTTTAATTTGCTCAGCAATAGATTTACCTTCAAGAATTTTAGTCATTGTTTGCCTACTTATTTTCCAGTAAAAAAAAATAAGAATTTTACATTCTATTACTAAGTATGTAATAATAGTTAAATCTTTATTTATTCGACTGTACTGACGTTAAATTCTATTAAAAATTTTGGTGCAAATCTGTTTAAATTAATTAGTATTAATTTTGTTCATCTTCATTATCTTTGAAAGGATTATTGATAATATATTGAACACCAGCTGAGAATATATTAAAATTAGAAAAATTATAATCTGCAAATATTGCAAAATCACCTAACTGTTTTTTAACACCAAAGGTAAACTTAATTGCATTAGATTTTAAATTTATTTCAGCTACCTGTGGCTCAGTATCCCCTGGGTAACCGTTTGCAGGGTCAGTTTCCCAACCAGTGATTAAATTCAGGTCGTTAGGGTCTCCATAAACTGGTTTTCTCAAACCAACTTGCCCTTGGATTTCTGAAGCCAAAAAGTAAGTAAATCTTGTGTTAATATTAAAATGGTCATAAGATAGACCAGTATAAAAATCAAACCAATCTTTAATTTTTTTACTTGCTTGAATATTAAAATTTACCATATTAGCATTTGCTTTTAATTCAGCATTAGTAACACCAACACTATTTGTTAACTGGGTAGTCTGGTAAACGGCTTGTACTGCCATATCAAAGTCAGGGTCATCAATATATTGACTTATACTATGTTTTAGCCCCATTCCATAGAAACTAAACTTCCCTATTTCTTCACTCATTTTGATAGGTGGTATAAATCTCAATAATAATTCTGTCCCATAATAAGAGCCAATTTCTATTTGTGGTACTCCGGCAAATAAGCTTGAATAATCACCACCTGGAGGTAATGAAAATATACTTGGAAGTGCATTAAAAATGCTATTCAATGAATTTGCTAATGTATCACTTAATGGGGGCAGACCTAATTTTCCGAGTGCTTTATTAACACTGTCTAATCTTCTATTCAAAGATGGAATTAATACACTATTTCCATTTTTATCTTTAAATTCAATTTTACCATTAGTTTTACCTAATATAGTTGCAGATTCATTTGGAACTTTTAAGTCTCCAATTTTGATTGCATCATAAAGTACCGTTTTTAATAAATAATGGTATAATCTTGCAGAATCAATAAAAGTTATGTTGCTCACTAATTTTTCATCAACTATTTTTGAGTCAATCTTAATCATACTTGGGTCTAATAATACAGTCGGATTAAATGCTTCAGTTGGAAATTGAGGAGTATAGGTTCTAAGATTGTCATTGACAACCCCAAACATACCATTTAGTGAAATTTTGAAATATGCTTTATCTACTTGTTTTGGAATAAAAGCAGAATTCACAAACCTTGCATTAGAAGTAGAGTTCATTGCCTCTACTAATGGCTGCATAAAAGGTACACCATTCAAATCAAATATGTCTTTACCTAATGCTCTTGACAGCTGTAGTACAGTTTGATTTGCATAAGGTGCTTCATCTGGCGTTTGCGATATTGTTTGATTTGTATTAAAGATTGCAATCAACAATAATATTGATGACAAATATTTGGTAAAAAGTTTCATATTTTCAAAAGTTAATAATTAAAATTTTTAGATTTATTTGTGAATTTTATAATTATAATTTAGCTTTAATATTTTTTGTTCAATAATAGATAAATTGGAACTGCAAACAATAAAACTATAATTAATGTAAATAAAGTAGTTACTACTTTAAATGCAAAATAAAACATCATTGCCATAATTTTGAATAATATAAATCCTACAATTAAAGCAATTAGCAAAAATAATATTTTTTTTGTCATAATTAGTAAATTAATATTTTAAATTTGATAAATTTTAGTCTTTTTTTGATATATTTTCAAAAAAATGAACAATAATTTAAAAGTTGTGTAAAAAACTACATACAATTTACATCAATCTTACTTTATGATAACCAAATTTATCAATTAAATCTAATAAATTATTTAATTCTAAATTTACAATTACATTTTGTTTTACAAACTTAGATGTTAAATTTTGGTTACTTTTTACATTAAATTGAATTTCAATTTTGGAATTATTTGTTCTAACATCAGGATTAATATTTTTGACTTTAATAAATTCTTCTACTTTCTCTAATTTTTCGATAATATTTTCTTCTTCCAATTCAATCCAAAACTTTAGCCCTTTTATTCTATTAATTTGACTATTTAAAGTTTTGATTTCACTGATTACAATTTTAAAGTTTTCATTTTCATCAACTACTTCTTCATTATTTCCATCGTCTTTATTTTTGCCAAAATCATCGAGCATTTTTTTTCCTTCGATGACAATAAAACTGCCATCGGTGAGCAATTCACCAAAATGTTTGTATTTGTCTCGCCAGATAATACATTCTATTTTTCTATTAAAATCTTCCAATGTAAAGAATGCAAAATTTGTATTATCTTTTGCTGTTCTTATTTTGAGATTTGTTACCCTACCGCAAACAGTAATTTTATCATTCGGCAAATCGTTCATTTTATATTTGAAAAAATCAGAAATATAATAAAAGAATGGTTCATATTTATCAAGTGGATGCCCACTCAGATAAAAATTCAAAAATTCAAACTCTTTATTTACTCTTTCTTCATTAGTCCATTCTGGCACAATTACAAGAGTTGGTTCTGCAATTTCATTTTCTGATGCTGCACCAAATAAACTATCTGTAGAATTAGAATTCTCCTCATCTACTCTTTTGCCGTATTCAAGAGCAAAATCTATTGAAGAAAACAAAGATGTTCTTAAACCATTATATAATAAATCAAATGCACCAGAACAAATCAACGCTTCCAATGACCTTTTGTTTATAGTTCTGTTATCTACTCTGGCACAAAAGTCAAACAAAGAAGTAAATGGTTTTTCTTTCCTTGCTTCTACAATTTGGTCGACGGCTGATACCCCAACATTTTTGATGCCACCTAAACCAAAGAATATCTTATTATCTTTGGCAATAAAATAAGCAATAGATTGATTAATATCAGGAGCTAAGACTTTAATCCCAAATTTTTTGGCTTCTTCTTTTAATTCTACTATTCTATCAAGATTATTTAATTCAGCAGTCATATTTGCAGCTATAAATTCTGCTGGATAATGAGTTTTTAGCCAAGCAGTTTGATACGCCAAATAAGAATATGCCGCCGAGTGAGACTTATTAAATCCATAATTGGCAAATTTTTCGATTAATTCATAAATCTCTACTGCTTGTTTCTCTGAAACACCATTTACTGACGCACCCTCTACGAACTTACTTTTTAATTTAGCAAGTTTTGGAATATCTTTTTTACCAATTGCTCTTCTCAACAAATCCGCTTCACCCAACGTAAAATTAGCAATAACTTTACCTACCTCCATTATCTGCTCTTGATAAACCATTATACCATTAGTTGGGTCTAATAAATCTTTGAGTAATATATGAGGGTATTCTACTTTTTTTCTACCATGTTTGACATCAATAAAATCAGGAATAAAAGACATCGGACCAGGTCTATAAAGTGCATTCATTGCAATCAAATCATCTATGTGAGTTGGTTTGAGTTTACGCATATACTCACTCATACCACTTGATTCGAACTGAAATACTGATAAAGTTCTACCTTCTGTCAATAATTCAAATACCTTTTGGTCATTCAAGTCAATTTCGTCAATATCTATTTTGACATTATGATTTATTTCAATCATTTTTAGCGTGTCTTCAATAATAGTAAGAGTTTTAAGTCCCAAAAAGTCCATTTTGAGAAGTCCCGCACTTTCAATATGATTCATATTATATTGAGAGGCAACATCAATTCCAATACTTTCTTTTATTTTTGACGGCTTATACAAAGGAACAAAATCCGTAATATCACCTGGGGCAATAACTACTCCGGCTGCGTGAGTACCAATACTTCTATTTTTATTTTCAAGCTGTCTTGAGTACTTTACCAACTCTATTAATCTCTCGTCTTTTGTATCTCTTAACCATTGAAGGGGCTGCTTATTTAAAGCAACTTCAATAGAATCGACTTTACCGAATATAGTATCAATATTTGAAGTAATTTTTCGGATTTCATCTAAAGGGATTTTTAAAACTCTTCCAACATCTGTAAATACTGCTTTAGTCGATAATTTGCCAAAGGTAGAAATCATAGAAACTGAATTTGCTCCATATTTATTTTTGACATATTCGATAACTTTTTCACGCTTGTCATCTGCAAAGTCAATATCAATATCGGGCATTGATACCCTTTCTGGATTCAAAAATCTCTCAAAAAGTAACCCGAATTTTAATGGGTCAATATTTGTAATTTTGAGTGCAAATGCTACAAGTGAACCCGCAGCGGAACCTCTACCAGGTCCAACGGATACTCCCATTTCTCTTGCAGCTTTTATGAAATCCCATACAATCAAGAAATATGTTGGGAAACCCATAGATTTTATTACAGACAATTCGTATTCTGTTCTACTTAATATCTCTTCTGATAATTCATTGTTATATCTTTCATTAAGTCCAATATAAACTAATTCTTTTAGATATTCATCGTAATCTTTTGACACCGATGTTGTTGGAATTTCAAAATTGGGCATAAAATACTTATTTAGCTCAATATTCAAATCCACTTTCTCTGCAATTTCTACAGTATTAGTCAATGAATCTGGGAATTCTTTAAATATCTCATGCATCTGATTAGAGGTTTTGAAATAATACTCGTCAGTGCCATATAATAGTTGTTTCAAGTCAAATGTTGGTTTATTAGCAGAACTCGAATCCCTTATATTAAGTAGCATTTGATGACCACCTGCATTATCTTTTTTTAGATAATGAATATCATTTGTTGCAACTAATTTTACATTAAATTCCTTCGCTAATTCAGGGACATATTTTAATATGATTTTATCTTTATCCATAAAGTGATTTTGGATTTCAAGATAAAAATCATCACCAAACAAATCTTTGTAATACTGAACCGCTTCCCTTGCTAAATCAATATCACCGCTCAATAAATGTGATCCAACAACTCCACCCATACAAGCAGAAGTTACTATTAAGCCATCTTTATATTTTTCTAGTAATTCCCTATCTATTCTGGGCTTATAGTACATACCCTCTGTATGTGACAAAGAAGTAAGTTTCATTAAATTTCGATAACCTTGATTATCTTTTGCCAATAATAATAAATGGAAGTAATTTTTCTTTTTTTCAGCTTTAGAATTTTTGTCAAACCTACTACCATTTGCCATATATGCTTCCATACCAACAATTGGCTTAATACTTTTTTCTTTTGCTGTTTTGTATAATTCTAATCCACCAAACATTACTCCGTGGTCGGTAAGTGCTATCGCACTTTGTTCATCATTTTTGGCAGCCGTTACCAACTCATCAATAGTTGTAATTGAGTCCAAAAGTGAATAATGTGTATGGTTATGAAGATGAACAAATTTTGACATAAAATTTAAAACCTTTATTTCTTTTTTGTATTACTAATCGAAATTAGATACTATTTTGTAAATAAAACACTTGAAATAGAATAACCTTTGATGCAAAAAATCAATCCTAATATTACACTCAAAAACAGATATATTATTGCAATATTTGTATGATTATTTTTGAATAAATCAAAAGACTCAAAACTAAAAGTTGAAAAAGTAGTTAGACTTCCCAAAAGTCCAGTAATTAAAAATAATCGCATATTTTCTGATATTGAGTTGGTTTTTTCGATGTAAGCCATCAAAAAGCCAATAAAAAAACACCCTATAATATTCACAATAAATGTTGCAACTGGGAAATTATAATATAGTGTTAAATAAAAAGAACTACTATCAATTTTTGAATTTACATTTTTGGTAAAGTATAAATGAACCAAGTAGCGAATTATACTACCTATAAACCCGCCAATTCCCACTGAAATTATATTGTATAAATTATTCAAGTTTAATATTAATATAAGTTTTTGATTTACAAAAATAAAAATAAATAACTTAAACTTTATAAAAATATTAATTTTGTGTATAAGATTAGGAAGTATTATGTATTTGAAGTGTATTAATTTATTGACAGTTCTGCAATATTCTTAAAAATTGCATTCTTTTACATTCTTTTTCGCTTTTTTTCTTCCAACCTCCCTATTTTATTTACTTATTGACAAGTCGTTTGCAAAAAGCAATTGGTTGGGGTTCTCTCCAAACACTGCACTCATTTACACTCTTTTTCGCTTTTTTTCTTCCAACCTCCATATTTTATTTACTTATTGACAAGTCGTTTGCAAAAAGCAATTGGTTGGGGATCTTTTCAAAAACTGCACTCTTTTACACTCTTTTTTGCGTTTTTTCTTCCAACCTCCCTATTTTATGAAGGGGTGGCAGACTCAGTCTGACTGGGTAGTTTCTCTATTTTTCTTGCTCTTCATCACAAATTATATGTAATTCCTACACAAATTAAGACTTACATAACTCGTAATTATTGCTAAAATATAATATAAATAAAAATAATTATCATTCCAATTCGGATTTTTTTTACTACATTTTATTGTTTTCATTTTATTGTTAATATGTTTAGAAATTAAAAAACATCTCATCTCAACCTCCTACTATAAATAATAGATTTATAATATTTATTTTTTTTTATTTAATGCTAATCACTTAAAAATAGACACACAAAAATTAAAATAATCTCAATTATGATGCAAACTACATAAAAAAAGCCAACTATATTTTTTATAGTTGGCTTTTTTATAAATCAATAATCAGAAATTAAATTAAGATTGTATGATTTCAGTTGGCAATGATTCTTTATCAATTACCGTACTTGAATTCATCTCTTCGTCAATTTCTTTACTAATACTATCTTCAGCATATTGTTGGCTCAAATTGATTTTTCTACCAAAAATATTTCCAATAGTAGAAGAAACAATCATTTGTTGGTATTCTCTAAGACCAGTACCAGCAGGGATTAATTGACCAAGAATAATATTTTCTTTTAATCCAATCAGATAATCTGTTTTACCAGCCACCGAAGCGTCAGATAACACTTTTGTAGTCTCTTGGAAAGACGCTGCTGACAACCAACTTTCGGTAGTCAATGACGCCTGTGTAATACCTAATAACAATGGCTCACCGATAGCAGGCTCTGCAGGTCTAAATGTACAAGTAGTTTTGCCTTTTTTCTCTAAATCATTGTTAGCTTCTTTAACTTTACGTTTAGTATATTGATGCCCTTCTCTGAATTTAGATTCACCTTTGTCAACAATAATAACCATATTTTTGACTCTATTGTTCTCTTCAAGGAATTGTAATTTATCCACTTGCTCATTTTCTAATAAGTGAGAATCTCCAGAATCAAATATTTTTACTTTTTGTAACATTTGTCTTACGATAACTTCAATATGTTTATCATTAAGTTTTACACCTTGCATACGGTAAACTTCTTGAATTTCATTTACTAAGTATTCCTGTACAGCATTAGCACCTTTGATTCTTAAGATATCGTGAGGGTTAATCGAACCTTCAGTTAATCTATCTCCAGCTCTAACGAAATCACCTTCTTGAACTAAAATATATTTACTCATTTGAATCAAATTTTCAATTTTAGTTTTTTCATCAATTGAAGTAACAGCTAATACTCTTTGACCTCTTTTATGTTTTTCAAAAGATATTATACCATCAATATCAGACACTACAGCAGGATTTTGAGGTGCTCTTGCTTCGAATAATTCAGTTACCCTTGGTAAACCACCCGTAATATCTCTTGTTCTACCCATATCTCTTGGTATCTTAACTAATGAAGTACCCACACCAACTAATTCACTGTCATCAACTCTTAATTGAGCTCTTGCAGGGATGTTATAAGTTTTGTAAATGTTACCTGCATCATCCAAGATTTCAATCGAAGGAGATTTAGTTCTATCTCTTGTATCAATTACTACTTTTGTAATGTGACCAGTTTGCTCATCATTTACTTCTCTAAAAGTTACGTTTTGGATTAAATCTTTATAACGGATTTTACCAGTAAATTCAGCAACAATAGTAGAGTTATATGGATCCCATTCATAAATAATTTCGCCTTTTTTAACCGTTTGACCTTCATTAATCATTAATGTAGCACCATAAGTTGCATCATAATGAGTTAATTTACGATTACTATCTGGGTCAATAATATTAATTACACCACTTCGTGAAGTAACAATTTGAGTTTCGCCAGTTTCAGTTTCCATAGAAACAAATCTAACATTTTCAAATTGAATTACACCTTCAAATTTAGCAACGATAGTAGATTGAGACGCAATTAGTGTTGCAGTACCACCTGTGTGGAAAGTTCTTAATGTTAATTGTGTACCAGGCTCACCGATTGATTGAGATGCAATTGTACCAACTGCTTCACCTGTATCAACTAATTTACTTGTAGCTAAATTTCTACCATAACAGTTAACACAAACCCCTCTTCTTGCTTCACAAGTTAGAACAGATCTAATTAAAACTGACTCAATTGAAGATGCTTCGATAGTTGAGGCAACTTCCTCGTCTATTACTTCACCATTTTTGATGATTAAAACATCAGTAAATGGATCAACAACATCTCTTAAAGCAGTTCTACCTAAAATTCTTTCGTACAATGGCTCTTTTACTTCTTCACCATCTTTTAGCGCAGTCATCTCTACACCTCTGATAGTACCACAATCATTTACGGATATAATCACATCTTGTGCTACATCGTGTAATCTTCTTGTTAAGTAACCAGCATCGGCAGTTTTCAATGCAGTATCGGCAAGACCTTTACGTGCTCCATGAGTAGAGATAAAGTACTCAAGGATTGATAAACCTTCTTTAAAGTTAGAGATAATTGGATTTTCAATTAATTCACCAGTCGAACCTGAAATAGATTTTTTCGGCTTAGCCATCAAACCTCTCATACCAGCCAATTGACGAATTTGTTCTTTCGAACCTCTCGCTTGAGAGTCCAACATCATCCAGAAAGTATTAAATCCTAATTTATCTTTTTGCATTTCAATATACAACTTATCTGCAACTCTATTTGTAGCAGTTGACCAAGTATCAATAATTTTGTTGTATCTTTCACCACTACTGATAACCCCATTCACATAGGCATTTTCAATATTGTCAACTTTTCTTTGTGCACTTTCAATAATCAAAGTTTTTTCTTCAGGTATTACCACATCGTGAATACTTACAGATAATCCACCACGAGTTGCATACTTGAATCCTAATTCTTTCATATTATCCAAAAATTCAGTAGTTTTAGCCAAACCAGCAGTTCTAAAACAATTACCGATAATTTGTCTTAATCTTTTTTTAGTTAATAACTCATTAACAAAACCCATTTCTTCTGGAACATATTGATTAAATATCATTCTTCCAGTAGTAGTTTCAATATAAGTACCGTTAACTCTTACTTTGATTTTTGAATGAAGAGCTAAGTGTCCAGTATTATGAACAATTAACATCTCATCATAACTTGAAAATACTTTGCCTTCGCCTTTATCGCCGGGTCTCATTTTTGTCAAATAATACACACCAAGTACCATATCTTGAGAAGGTACCGCAATTGGATCACCATTTTGCGTATGCATAATGTTATGAGGTGCCAATATCAATAATAAGGCTTCTAATTGTGCTTCATAACTAATCGGTAAATGAACTGCCATCTGATCACCATCAAAATCGGCGTTAAATGCAGTACAAACCAATGGATGCAATTGAATTGCTTTACCTTCGATTAGTCTTGGTTGGAAAGCTTGAATTCCCAATCTGTGAAGAGTTGGAGCTCTATTTAATAAAACTGGGTGTCCCTCAATTACTTTCTCAAGAATATCCCAAACTTCATTAGTTTTTCTTTCAACCATTTTCTTGGCACTTTTTACAGTTTTAACGTGCCCTCTTTCTATCAATTTTCTAATAATAAATGGCTTAAATAATTCAACAGCCATATCTTTAGGCATACCGCATTCGTGCATTTTAAGTTCAGGTCCAACAACAATTACCGAACGACCAGAATAATCAACACGTTTACCTAATAAGTTTTGACGGAATCTACCAGTTTTACCTTTTAATGTATCAGCCAATGATTTTAATGCTCTTTGAGATTCACTTCTTACAGCTCTTCTACTATTATCAAACAAAGCATCTACTGCTTCTTGAAGCATTCTTTTTTCATTTCTTAAGATTACTTCCGGAGCTTTAATATCAATTAGTCTTTTTAATCTGTTATTTCTGATTATTACTCTTCTATACAAGTCATTCAAATCAGAAGTCGCAAATCTACCACCTTCTAATGGCACCAAAGGTCTTAAATCTGGAGGTGTTACAGGTACAACATCTAATACCATCCAGTCAGGTCTATTTGGAGATGGTGCATTTTCTCTATCTAAAAATGCGTCTAATACTCTTAATCTTTTTAATATTTCTGTTTTCTTTTGTTGAGATGTTTCGTCTTTTAGTCTTGATTTTAAAGTAATATAATCTGTATTAGGATCTACTCTTCTTAACATTTCTTTTACAGCTTCACCACCAATATAAGCAATGAATTTGTTGATATCATCATCATCTAAGTCATGATCTTCTTCAGTTAAAGCCTCCATTACATCTAAATACTGCTCTTCAGTCAATAAGTCATTTTTTTGAAGACCAGTTTTACCTGGTTGGATAACTACATAAGACTCATAATAAACAATTCTTTCTACGTCTTTTGTAGCCATTCCCAAAATACCACTTATTTTACTTGGTAATGATCTCAAAAACCAGATATGAACTACAGGAACAGCAAGCATTATATGCCCCATTCTCTCACGTCTTACTGATTTTTGTGTAACTTCTACACCACATCTGTCACAAACTATTCCTTTGTAGCGAATTCTTTTGTATTTACCGCAAGCACATTCCCAGTCTCTAATAGGACCGAAAATCTTTTCGCAAAATAAACCATCTTTTTCTGGTCTAAATGATCTATAGTTAATAGTTTCAGGTTTAGTTACCTCACCTCTAGAACGATTTAGAATATCGTCTGGTGACGCAATCTTAATTGAAATTTTGGTAAAACCTTTTTTAGGTATTGCTTTTGAATGCATAGGAAAAACTCCTATTTTAAAACTTTAAAAATTATTTCTTATTTGCTTTTGTTATATCACTTAATTAAATTAAGCATATAACTTTTGATTTATAATTTAGCTAATATCTAATTATAAAATAATTATTCGATATTAATATCTAAACACAAACCTTGTAATTCACGTACTAATACATTGAATGATTCTGGAATACTTGGGTCAGGCATATTTTCACCTTTCACAATAGCTTCATACATTTTTGCTCTTCCTTGTACATCATCTGATTTTAATGTAATCATCTCTTGTAAAGTATAAGCTGCACCATAAGCTTCTAATGCCCAAACCTCCATCTCACCTAATCTTTGACCACCAAATTGTGCTTTACCACCTAATGGTTGTTGTGTGATTAATGAGTATGGTCCTATAGAACGTGCGTGTAACTTATCAGCTACTAAATGGGCTAATTTTAACATATAAATTATACCAACCGTTACTTCTTCATCAAAAGGCTCACCACTACGACCATCAAATAGAACAGTTTTACCACTTCTTGGCAAACCAGCTAATTCTAAATAATCACCTACTTCATCCCAAGTTGCACCGTCAAAAATTGGAGTTGCAAAGTGAACGCCAAGCTTTTGTCCAGCCCAAGCAAGTGCAGTTTCATATAATTGACCAAGATTCATACGAGAAGGTACACCTAATGGATTTAAAACGATATCTACTGGAGTTCCATCAGGTAAAAATGGCATATCTTCAACTTTAACGATTTTAGATACAATACCTTTATTACCGTGACGACCAGCCATTTTATCACCTACTTGTAATTTACGTTTTTTGGCAACATATACTTTTGCCATTTGTAAAATACCAGGTTGTAACTCATCACCAGCAGCCAATTTATTTTTTTCTGATCTATAATTAGACTTAATATCATTTCTCTTTTTGAAAAAGTTTCCAAACATATTTTTGATTAAGTCATTAGTTTCATTATCAGGTAAAATATGGTCTTCTACATTCAATAAATCTGGTTTTAAAGTACCATCTTTATATTTTTCTTGAATAATTTCTGCAGATACTACTGTTCCACTTTTTAGAACAACTACATTATTATTTAATTTTAGACCTAAACATTTTTTTCCTTCCAAAACTTTGATAAGTCTTGCAATGAAATCATCGTCTATATGTTTTAAAGTTTTTTTCTCTCTGTTTGCTAATTGGTCTTGACGTTTTTTCTCATCATTACGAGTTTCTTTGTCAGTAGATAATAATCTTCTGGTAAATAATTTCGTATTGATTATTATTCCTTTTAATCCAGGTGTAGCTTTTAAAGATACATCTTTCACATCACCGGCTTTATCACCAAATATAGCTCTTAATAATTTTTCTTCAGGCGTTGGGTCAGTTTCTCCCTTAGGAGTAATTTTGCCAATCAAAATATCACCCTCTGATATTTTTGTTCCAATTCTTATTATACCTGTGTCATCTAAGTCTTTTGTTGCTTCTTCGCTTACGTTTGGAATTTCTTTAGTAAATTCTTCTTCGCCTCTTTTTGTATCTCTAACTTGAAGAGTAAATTCTTCAATGTGTATTGAAGTAAAAACATCTTCAGAAACTACTCTTTCAGAGATAATAATCGCATCTTCAAAGTTATATCCTCTCCAAGGCATAAATGCAACAAGTACATTTTGTCCAAGAGCTAATTCACCCAAATCAGTTGAAGCACCATCACTTAATGGTTGACCTTTAATAACTTTTTGACCTGCTCTAACCAAAGGTTTTTGATTAATACACGTATCTTGATTTGTTCTAAAGAACTTTAATAATTTATAAGTTTTTGTATCACTATGATCAAAATCAACTATTTTTTCAATTTCATTACGAGTATCTTCGTATTTTACTCTGATATATTCAGAACTAACGTACTCAACTACTCCATTACCTTCTGCTAATAGCATAGTTCTTGAATCTTTCGCTGCTTTTGCTTCCATTCCAGTACCAACGAATGGAGAATTTGGTCTCAATAAAGGAACTGCTTGACGTTGCATATTCGCACCCATTAGGGCTCTATTCGCATCATCATGTTCCAAAAATGGTATTAAAGAAGACGCTAAACTTGTAATTTGGTCAGTAGAAACATCTATATAATTAGTTTCTTCACTTGGTATTACTACGAAATCACCAGATTGTCTTGCTTTAATTTTTGTATTAATAAACTCGCCAGTTTCTTCATTAATTTGAGTAGAAGCCGTAGCGATTATTGAACCATCTTCTTTTTCAGCTGTCAAATAAACTATTTCAGCTGTAACTTTATTGTCTTTTACAACTCTATATGGAGTTTCAATAAATCCCAATCTGTTGATTTTTGAGTGAATTGCCAAAGATGAAATCAAACCAATGTTTGGTCCCTCAGGTGTTTCAATCGGACATAGTCTACCATAATGAGTATAGTGAACGTCACGTACCTCAAAACCAGCTCTTTCTCTTGTCAAACCACCAGGTCCTAAGGCAGAAGTTCTTCTTTTGTGAGTTAATTCTGACAATGGATTAGTTTGATCCATAAATTGAGATAACTGATTAGTACCAAAGAATTGATTTACTACAGAGGTAATTGTTCTCGCATTTACTAATTCAGAAGGAGTTAAATTTTCACCATCGTGAATACTTAATCTTTCTTTAATAGTACGAGCCATTCTAGAAAGCCCAACATTAAATTGAGCAGCCAATTGTTCACCAACCGATCTAACTCTTCTATTACCCAAGTGATCAATATCATCACCAGCTAATTTTAGGTCATGAAGTTTGATTAAGTGTTTGATAATTGATACTATATCTTCAATCGTAAGAGTTGTTATTTCATTATCAATGTTTAATTTTAATTTATCATTAATTCTAAATCTACCAACTTCACCAAGGTCATATCTTTTGTCATTAAAGAATAATTTCTCTAATAAACTTGCAGCAGTTTCTTCATCAGGTGGTTCAGAAGATCTTAATTGTCTATATATTACTTCTAAAGCTTCTTTTCTATTTCTAGAAGTGTCTTTAGTAATAGTTCTTGCAATCAAAGGCTCATCTGCAGCCTCAGAATAGTTATAAAGTTTAAAACTACTTATTTCTGTTTCTTTTAATCTTTTATATAAATCTTCATCAATTACATTATCTCTTGTGGCAATGATTTCACCAGTTTCCATATCTATAATATCAGAAGCAATTCTTTTTCCGATAAGATTTTCTGTTAACTCTTCTGGTAAATATTCTTTAGATAATTCAAATAAATTTAATATTTGTTCATCTGAAGAAAATCCTAATGCTCTTAATAATGTAGTTACAGGGAACTTTTTCTTTCTATCAATATAAGCATACATTACTTCGTGGATATCTGTAATAAATTCTATCCAAGAACCTCTAAATGGAATAATTCTTGCAGAATAAATTCTGGTTCCATTTGGGTGCATTGTATCATCAAAAAATACACCTGGAGACCTATGAATTTGTGAAACTATTACTCTTTCTGCACCATTTATAATAAATGTTCCACGAGGAGTCATAGAAGGGATATTACCTAAATAAACTTCTTGTTCTACAGCTTCAATATAATCTTCAGAGTTTTTATCTGCTTTACTTGATAATCTTAATTTAGCTTTTAAAGGTTTTGAAAAAGTTAATTCTCTTTCTCTACATTCTTCTTCTGAATATTTTGGCTTTTCAATATTATATTCAACAAATTCTAATTGAAAAATCTCAGAAGAATCTTCAATTGGAAAATTAATTTTGAAAGCACCTTGAAGTCCGTAATCTAATCTTTTAGAAGCTGGTAATTCTTCTTGTAAAAAACCAGAATAAGAATCTAATTGTATGTTTAATAAATCTGGATAATCTATATCAATATTAGTATTACCGAAATTTACTCTTTTACGAAGTCTAAATATAGATTTTGAACTTTCTAATATTTTTAGTTTTCTCTTAGTTTTTGTTGTTAAATAACTAAGGTCACTTGGTTGTGCATTTCCGTCTACAAAAGAGTCATCTAAAAAATCTATTTCACTCACGGAAAACCTCATTTAAATAATAATAAAATATTTTGCCTATTTGGGTTTATTACTAATAAATAGTAATAATTTTTTATAATTTACTTTAGTAAATTGTAATTTTATACAAAAAAAGAATTTTTAAATAAATACTGAAAAGCATATTTACTAATCAACACTTATTTAAAAATTCTAACAAACGAAAGTTTTGAATAATTATCAAAAATTTTGTCCAATATTTTTGTTAAAGTTAAAGAATAATTTAATTAATTAAGACCTTTGGTAACAAAAGTAAAATAGTTAAAATAAATTTAGGTTGTCTTTAATAAATATTAAAAAAGACAACCCAAATAAAATAATAATTATTTTAAAGTAACTTTAGCACCAGCTTCTTCTAATTTTTTCTTCAAGCCATCAGCGTCAGCTTTAGATACAGCTTCTTTGACAACTTTAGGAGCAGCTTCAACTAAGTCTTTAGCTTCTTTTAAGCCTAAACCAGTTATTTCTCTAACTACTTTAATTACGTTTAATTTTTGAGCACCAGCTTCAGTTAACTCAACATCAAATTCAGTTTTTTCTTCTACAACTGGAGCAGCTCCAGCAGCAGGTCCAGCAGACATCATCACAGGCGCTGCAGCTGAAACACCAAATTTTTCTTCTAATGCAGTTTTTAATTCTGCGGCTTGTACTAAAGTAAGATTAGATATACTTTCTACTAATTGTTCTACGATATTAGACATTTTATTCTCCGAAATATAAATTTTTAATTTTTTAAATAAAGTGATATTTTAATATTTTTTTTATCACATTTGATTGCTTAATAATGGGTTATAATTTATAACCTTATAAAATTAAGCGGCATTATTTTTTTTAGTAGCTTCATCGATAACACTAACCAAATCTCTTATTGTAGCATTAATAGCACCTACGATTCCACTAATTGGAGCATTTAGACTACCTAAAATAGCAGCAACTAATTCTGCTCTAGAAGGTAATGCAGCTACTTCCTTAATTTGTGAACCATTAAAATACTGATTTTCAATTAATGCTGCTTTTAATACTGGTCTTTCTAATTTATCAAAAGATTCTTTGATAATTTTTGCAGGAGCAACAGCATCGTCGTAACCAAATATTAAACCTGATTGACCAAAATAGTCTTGTTTAGGTATAATAGTTTGTTCACCACCAACTTGATCAAAAGCACGTCTAATTAAAGTATTTTTGGCAACTACGTATTCTATGTTTTTCGCTTTTAATTTTCTACGAAAATCAATAGTTTCTGCAACTGACATTTTCTCGAATCCGACTAAATAAACGCCATTTGCTTTACTGATTTTCTCAGCCAAAGCATCAATAACTACTTGTTTTTTTTCTTGAGCACTCATTAGTCTTCCATTAAATATTAATCCACACAATAATAGGAACAAATATAATACTTGTTAGAAGCCCTAAATGTGTAGTGCGTAATAGTCAAATTTATTAATTATTTGAAATTTACTTATAACTAATTTTTAAATTAATTATAACCTTAAACTTCATTTTTATTTGTATTAAAGATTAAAGACCTTTAATACTAGAATCATTTACAATTACGCTGGCACCCATAGAAGAAGTTATGTGAAGACTTCTTAAATATTTACCTTTTGAAGTTTGTGGTTTTGCTTTGATAATTGAGTTATAGAAAGTTTCAACATTTTCTTTTAACTTATCATTATCGAAAGAACATTTACCCACAGCTGCAGCAATATTACCAGCTTTATCAACTCTAAACTCAATTTTACCTGCTTTTAGCTCTTGAACCGCTTTTGCTACATCAAATGTAACTGTACCTAATTTAGGATTTGGCATCAAACCTCTTGGTCCTAATACTCTACCTAATTTACCAACTTCACCCATTACATCAGGTGTGGCTACAATTACATCTATATCAGCCCAACCAGCTTTGATTTTATCTACGTATTCTTCTAAACCTGCATAATCAGCACCAGCTTCTAAAGCTTCTTTATCTTTTGGAGTTTTACAGAATACTAATACTCTAACTGTTTTACCAGTTCCGTGAGGTAATGATACTGTACCACGAACCATTTGATCAGCTTTTCTCGGGTCAACACCTAATTTCATAGATATTTCCAAAGACTCATCAAATTTAGCAGTTGCATTTTTCTTAACCAAATTGATAGCTTCATCAAGATTAAAAGAGGTATTTATATCAAACGATTTAACGATTGCGTTATATCTTTTTCCGTGTTTTTTCATTGTTTCTTATTTTTTGAAATTCAACAGAATTTAATTTACATTAATTATTATTTTTTTGACCAACATACAAAGTTATAAATCTTATAAACTTATAATATTAATCTACAACAGTTACACCCATACTGCGTGCTGTACCTTTTAACATACTTAAAGCAGCATCTTCTGTATCACAATTCAAGTCAACCATTTTAATTTTGGCGATTTCTTGTAGTTGAGACATATTAATAGAACCAACTTTTTTCTTGTTTGGTTCTGGAGAAGCACTTTTTAAACCTACTAGTTTTTTTATTAATACAGGTGCAGGAGGAGACTTTATTACAAACGTAAAAGTTTTATCTGAAAAGAAAGTAACCAATGCTGGAACAATCATACCTTGATCTTTTGCTGTTTTGGCATTGAATTGTTTTACAAATTCCATACCATTCAAACCTCTCTGACCGAATGCAGGTCCAACAGGTGGAGACATCGTTGCTTCACCAGCTTTTAACTGTAATTTGAACGAACCTAATACTTTTTTAGCCATTTTATTTACTCAAAAATTATTATCTAAACTTTATTTATTTTTTTAAATTCAATATCTTTAAAGATTACTATAGTTTATCTATATTTAATCTATTAAAGTTTCCATTTCAATTTGTCCGAAGTCTAATTCAACAGGTGTTTTTCTACCCAAAATTCCAACTTCAACTTTAACTTTTTGTTTTTCATTATTAATTTCTTTGATAGTACCAGAGAAAGTAGCAAATGGTCCATCTATTACCTTTACAGGGTCGCCAATTTGGAAACTGTTTTCTATAGTTTCAATATCTTTTCTTTCTTCAACTCTACCCAATATTCTATCTACTTCATGTTTTTGAAGAGGCACTGCTTCGCTTCTACGTCCAACCACACTCACCACCGAAGGTAAATGAGTAATGAAATCTAAAATCTTTTTGTCCAAATGAACACAAACCAAAATATAACCAGGTAAAAAGTTCTTAATTTTTGATTTACGTTTACCATTTCTAACTTCAAATACAGTTTCTTGAGGTATGACAACTTCTCTAATTCTGTCGTTTAAATTTAATCTTTTTGATTCTGACTCAATAGAATTTTTTACTCTTGTTTCGTGACTAGTAAAAGTTCTAAGTGCATACCACTTGAAATAATCTTCGTCGTAACCATTATCTTCATCATCAGAATTCTCAACAGCAGAAACTTCAATTTCCTTTTGTACGTTATCAGCTGCATCACTTTTTATAGTGACATTACTAGAATTTACAACATCTGAATTTTCAGTCGATTCGTTCTCAACTAATACAAATGAGTCTTTTGATTCAATATTTTCCATTAAATTTTCTTTTTTTTTAAATTTTAGTATATTTCAAAAAGAAATCTAATCTTTTAAAATATATGTAAATATAGTTCTATCTATTCTTAAAAATTAGTTATACTATAAATTAAAAATCAATTAAAATATAGTTTTCATAATTTTAGAGACCACAGTGTCCATCAAGAATACTATTAAAGTTATTACCAAAGTAACAACAATAACTACATTAGTTGATTCTTTTAGTTGTTCTTTAGTAGGCCAAGAAACTTTTTTCATTTCAGCAGAAACATCACCAATAAAACCTTTTATATTTCCAATCATAATAATCTATTTAATTAATTGTTATTTTTGTTTTTTGCACGGACAGTAGGACTTGAACCCACAACCTACGGTTTTGGAGACCGCCACTCTACCAATTGAGCTATGTCCGCATTTTTTTAGACATATTTGTTGATAATTAACTAATGATTTTTCGCTCTTATTAATTTATGTATTTAAGTAATTTAAATACTAAAAAAAAAGTTAGGTTGAGCTGATGAGCGGACTCGAACCGCCGACCTCTTCCTTACCAAGGAAGTACTCTAACCAGCTGAGCTACATCAGCAATTATCATTTTGAATTATATTAATCTAATTTAAGAGAACTATTTAAAACAAAGAAAATTAAAAATACACAGAAAAAACTATTTTATTTCAAGAATTTTATAACGAAAAAATTTAGAACCCAGCAAAATTAATTTTTTTCATTGAAAAGTAATTTAAAACTATTAGTTAATTAAATCTTACTGAATCAATATGCGTAAAAACTAATTTGCAAAATCCTAAACAAGTTTGTGTAAAAAACCAACCTGTGATTTTTTACCATTTTTTCATTTATGTATCCGATTTGGAAATTAAAAGAAGTTTATAAATACATTTAATTATATTTTTGCTGTTTATAATTAGTATTTGCAAATCTTCAATTAATCTTTATAATAAAATAAGTTCAAAAGATATAATATTTCTAGTAATTTATACATTTAAGTATTTTAGAGCGGAAGACGAGACTCGAACTCGCGACCCTCAGCTTGGAAGGCTGATGCTCTACCAACTGAGCTACTTCCGCACTTTAAAGAAGGACAAAAATCAACAAATACAATATACTTTTGGCTATAACTATTATACAAAAATATTACGCTTATAGCCTGAAGATATTTATTGTGGGAGGGGGGGGATTCGAACCTCCGTAGGGTTACCCCAGCAGATTTACAGTCTGCCCCATTTGGCCGCTCTGGTACCCTCCCAAAAATCTAAATTTAATTGTATGAATAATCAAATAATTTCAAATTATCATTTATTTAATTTTAATCAACCTAAAATGAAGAATACAAAATTATGAAGTATTATTTAAAAAAACAAATAATTTTAAATAAAATTATTAACATTTTTTATTCTTTTCAAATTTGTTAAAGTTTGTAATTCGCATAGTCATATATGTACACACATACCTTATATAATTCAAAAGTGGATTTAAACTTTTTTGAATAGTTTTGTTATAAATGAATTTTCAAAGAACTTTATCTAAGAATGTATTGAATGCTTTTAATTAATGCCAAATACTGATTGTTCAGTTATTTTTTACATTTAATTTTATAGAATTCAATACGATTACAAAAATAATACTATTTTATGTAATTTCCAAAATATTTTGCAATATTATTTTTTTATTATTCTAAATAATATAATTAATCAATAAATAATAAAATTAAAAAATTCTATTATAATTTTGTTAAGACTAAATTATATAATATTTTTGTATGCATCGTCTGTTGGAATTAGTTAAATTTAACTAAAAAGAAATATACTCAAATTATGAAATTCAAAATAATAGAAAATTTTCTAAAGATTACAAATCAAAATTACTCTAAAACAATACTTAAATTTAAATTAGTATTTACATTTATTGTGTTTATTTATATTTTGCAATCTTGTATAGTTGTTAAAGAAAATGATACTATAAAAAACGTCAAATACAATGAAGGAATATCCTATCAATTAACGCCAAAACCAACAATTGAAATGTCTGAGTTGTTGATTAGGTCAGATCTTGGTGATATGATTTCATTATTACCCAAAGATTGGATACTACTTAAAATTGATAATAACACAAATCCTGATATTTTTGCAATTGCGGTAAATAAAGATTACACCTTGACTGCTGTTTTTTCTATTATTAGGAACACAATGAACCTTCAAGAAGCTGAAAAAGATGGAATTATGGGTGTTATAAAGTATAGCATAAATAAGAAAAAAATCAAAACTAGTGGCAATTTGGATTTGTTTAGAAATATTGATTATATAAATGTAGGTCCTTATAATTACGCTAAATTTAATACAACTGTTACAGGTGGTGTAATTAATTCGCAGACAGCTCTTTTCAAATCTTCATTAAATAATTATTATGAATTTGCTATAATTCCAATAGATATTTATGGTAGTAAAAGACCTAATCAAAAAGAAACTGAGGAAATATTTAAATCAATTTTGACCACAATTAAATATTAAAATTATTATAAATAAGTAAAACATAATTTATGGAAATCTCAAAAGATACACAAATTTATGGAAATCTCAAAAGATACAGAAGCAGTAATTGAAGCTTTAGATAATTTCACAGAGGGAAGTTTAAGGAAAAAAAATGATATTACTTATTTATTAGAAATTGGTGCAAGTTACGGATTTTATGAAGAAATTGCTACCTTTATCTTTTCTGGTAAAGTTTTATGGAATTTATTTAAAACAATTAAAAAAACAACTATAGATACTCAAACTCTTATAGGAGTTCAAAAGGAATTTGAAACGACATTAGAAGTTATTAGAGAATTGATTTTAAAATTTAAAGAATATGGTGATGAGACATATCAAAAAAGACTTCAAAATACATATTTGGAGGTAACAAAGGGTTGTATCTTGAATATAGTAGATTTATGTCATGACTTTGGCAAATTAAAAGAAATGCAAACTAAAATTAAAAATGGTATTAATGAAGTAGGTAATACTTAATTTATCTGAAATATCCATTAAAATATATATCCAAAAACAGCATCTAAAATTAAAATTACTGCCGCAGAAAGTGTAAAAGCTCTAACTGTAGAATTACCAACTCCTTCGGCACCCCCTACTGTATTAAATCCAACATTTACTCCAATTAATGCAGTAGTTCCACCAAAAACACAAGATTTGACCAAACCAATAATTACATCATAAAAACTAAAATAAGTAATTACTGAGTCAAAAAAAGTATAAAATGAAAAATCAAATTTTATATAAGTAAGTAAAAAACCACCAATTAATGCCACAGCATTAGAAAATACTGCAAGTACAGGCATCATAACCAATGCTGAAAGTAAACGGGGCATACCCAAATAGCGATGTTTATCTATCGCCATCATTTCCAAAGCATCTATCTGTTCAGTTACATTCATAGTACCTAATTGTGCTGCCATTGAGCCGCCTACTCTACCTGCAATTACTAATGCTGTTAGTACTGGAGTAAGTTCGGTAAATACTACTGTTGCAATCGATGAACCCAAAAAAGGAGTCGCTAATTCAATTAGATTAAATTTATCAAAAATATTTGTTGCTTGAAGTGCCGCAATCGCCCCCGTGAATGATCCTATCAATAATACTAATGGTAAAGAATCAGAGCCGACTTTTGCCATTTGTTCGAGGACTAAATTTCTATCTTTGAAACATCTTGGAAAATATTTAATAATATTAAAGGCAAGAAGTATTATTTGCCCTAATTCAGTTATAAAATTTATAATTGATTTTCCGATGCTCTCAGTTATTTTAATTATAGGATTAATCATTCAATTGGTTTATAGTGTATAGTTTTTTATATTAAAAATTATTATTATAATTACTTTTATATTTATATTTATATTTATAAATTACAAATAAAAGTTTGATAATAAATTAATCATAATTTAAGTAAATTTAGAAAAATTCATATAAATTTATCTAAAATTTAAAAAAGGGATTAAATGTTCTGATTCTTTGAGATGAACCAAAATGCCATCTTCAACCATATCCCAAACTGCTTTTTTCGCCTTTGGTAATTCAATCTTATGTTTGTATGCAAAATGCCAAATATCTATATCACCCATAGAAATCTCAATAGCTAATAGTTGGGCTGTAGTTAACACTTCTTTCTTCAAAAATCTTTCTTTAGATGACTCAACGAATATTTTTGATTCATCATCTGGTAATTGATGTGGTGTAAAGTAATAATTATCTGTTGTTACCAAATCACAAATGGGGAATCCCCTACCGTCTTTTTTGAGAATTACAGGTAAAAATATTTTGGAAACTAAATAATCAACTTTATCTTCAACTTTATCATTTACAACTTCAAATCCATCATTAACATCTTCATCATTAACATCTTTATCTACTGGATTATCTAACTTCCATAAATCATTCCAAACTTCAATGTCATTTTCTTTTAACCATTCAAAAAATTTAATTTCACTATTATGTAATCTAAATAATTGAACAGTATCCAAATAATCTCTTATGATTACAGCGTGGTGCTCTGTAAGTTTATCAATCAATTCTTCGGGGAAAATAATATAGTTTTTACCTTTAGCCAATTTATTGAAAAAGTCAGTAATTTCATTGATTATTATTTTTTCTTCATTAGAAATATTTAACTCCAAAACTTAAAATCCTTTTATATTAAAATTTTTATTGATTTTCACTAATATTCGTAATATTAGTATTTTTCTTTTTTCTTTCTAAAAAAATACCTAATCCAAATAATACTACAAGGGCTACATTTGTTAATAAACTCAAATTTTTACCAAGTGCAAATTTTTCTGAATAATATTTGAACTCTACTTTATGTTTTCCTTTAGGCACGATTACAGACCTAAAAGCATAATTTGTGTTAAAAATTTCTGTTTCTTTACCGTCAATATATGCTTTCCAACCAACTGGATAATAAATTTCACTAATGAATAATAAATTATTACCCGAAGCAATAACATCTAATTCGATTAACTCATTTTGATATTTAGTAATTTTTGCTTTTACATCTGAAGTTGGTATATCTATATTTATAGGTAATTTTTTGACCAAATAAGCTACTTCTTTAGGGTTAAAGTTTCCGTTTGGCACAAATTTTAATTTTTGAATTATATTTTCTTTTTTATCAATTTCCACTTTATCTACAAAAAATGATCTTGGCATATATTCAGGATTTAGTAAAACTACTTCCTTTTTCTCTTGTGAAGTAAAAACAGTTTGCATACCTTGAATTGGATCCGCATTTAAAATGTATTTCACATTCATCAATTTCCAGATAAATGGGTCAGTCATTTGCGAGGTGCTACCGTTAGAGCAAACATCTAATAAATCTTGATATACTCTCATTTTTGCAGAGTGATAACCATTTATATTTTGTAATTTGTAAAAGGCAGACATATTAGGACCAGGTGAAGCAAAATCTACAATTCTATAAACACTTTTATCCTGTTTCAAAAAGTCTATTACATCAGACTTAGCAAATGTCTCTTCATAATTTACTTTAGTTTTTGATATAGTTAGAGGTCTATTTGCAACACTCCACAAATCAAATATAACTAAAGCAAATATTGACAAAGCTAATATATTTAAATTGATTTTATCTTTGATGTAAAGAAATAATAAAACAAAGCCCAAGATAACTATAATAGCATTTGTGTACCAATCACTCAACATTTTTGACCAAATAAAGTTCTGCATATCTGGTAAAACTTGTGTTTTGTATTGTTCTGGGAATATATTCATTAATTTAGAAGCAGCAATAGCTTCAAAGTAAGAAGATTGGAAAATTAAATTGTATATTACACCTAAAACTAAAAACCCGACAGATGCATATAAGAAATAACTAACAAATTTATGAATTTTAATATTTTTGGATAGTTTAGAATTTTTTGAAGTATTATTATCACTGTTTGTATTACTATTAGAGTCATAATCATCAACATCTGTATTACTTGTTTGGTTTACTTCTTTAGATTTAATAATTGAATTTAATCCATAAGCAGCAAGTAATGGAACAGCAAATTGAACTAAAAATAAAGCCATACTTGGAGCTCTAAATTTATTAAAACTCGGTATATAATAAAAGAAAAAATCATATAAATAAGGTAAGGTATATCCAAAGGAAATTAAAATTGAGAAAAAAGATAAAATTACTAAAAACTTAACAAAACTACTATCAAATCTAATAATTGAACCATAAATCGCCAAAAATAAAATCAAGATACCCATATATGGTGCCGCATCTTCAAATGGCTTTTGTGCAAAATATGTTGGCAATTGAGTTTCCTCTTGGAAAAACTGATTAAGTATAGTGCCTTGATTTTGTTCTTCTGAAGGGTCATACTTTAATTTACCAAATCCATAATAATTAGGTACAAAAAATGTCATCATTTCTTGTGGACTAAATGACCATTGAGTAGCATAATCATAGGAGTTGCCACCATCTTCATTCACTACATTTTTGGAATTAGTTTTTTCTGCACTTTCTAATTTGATTGGTGCCGAACCACGAGTAGAATAAGGAGTATATTCCATTACAGACAAATATCTGTCAGAAGATAACATAAATGCTAAACCTGCAGAAATGACCATAAGTCCTGCAGCTCTCAAAATACCTTTTGTATTTTCTTTGCTAAAGAACGAAGAAACTACTTCGTATAAAAAGTAAATACCGATTGCAGTTGCTATATAAAAAATCATTTGAACGTGAGTTGACTCAAACAAAAAGTGAGTAACGACTGCCAAAAGTACAAAATTTATAAATGAGAACTTATCTTTGAGTTTATCCCAAAATAATAAAATAAATGGCAAACAAGCTGCGGCAACTGGCTTCGTATTGTGTCCAATCATTACCCAAATTATTACACTCGTCGAAAATGTAGCTGCAAACCCTCCCAAAAACGAAGAGAATCTATCTAATTTTCTATTTCGTAATAGTAAATAAATACCAATTGAATAAAAAGAATAAAAAGCTGCAATTCTTCCAGTGTCATTACCTAATATATTACCAATAAAAACAGTAACTCCTATCAGAAACTGTGAGAAAAAATCCCACCATCTGTCGCCAGTTGTCAATAAAGCACCGTAAGATGGCATTCCGCCGAAAATATATGGTATCCATTGAGGGAATTCTCCACGATTCGCTGCCTCTTCAAGATAAGTTTTGAAACTATCAGATGCTAATCTATCACTATTAACTTCAATACCATTACCAAATATTGCACTACCCAAAAATATATAAACCATTAATACCAATAAACTTATAAACAAAAAATCTTGATACTTTTCGGGAATTCCAAATAAGTTGTTTATTTGAGATTTTGTTCCTTTTTTTATCTTATTGGTAATATTAGTACTATTAGAATTAATATTACTTTTCCCTATCTTTATATCATTTTTATTTGGAATATTTTTGGCAGACATAAATTACCTTTATTAAAATTAGATTTTATTTTAAACTTTTGCTTGTTATTTTTTTATTATACTTCATTTATATAATATAATTAGTAAAATAATTAAATTTTATAAGAATTCAAATAAACAATTTCAAAAATACAATTTATTTGTCAATTAATAATAATTAAAGTTTATCACTAGCAAACAAAAATAAATTAATTGAAAGTTAATAATTTATTTTTAATCCTTTTAAGGTTAGGATTTAATATCATTTTTATATTTTATTAAAATTTTTTCATTTTAAAGATTTATTTACTTAATTTTGTCTATAATATTTAAACAAATTTTTAATTTATTAATTTAAAGGATACTGTTATGTTCAAAAAAATATATTTCTTATTGTCTCTTTTAGTAATTTCTTCAATCTTATTCACTTCTTGTGAAGAAAGTTTAGTTGCCACTGGTGATACAGAAATTACTTCATTGTCAAATGTTGTTGGATTACCTGGAAGTGAATTAACTATTAATGGTAATAATTTTGGTCTTAACTCTGCAACAAGCAAAGTTTTTGTTGGTACTTATGAGTTACCTGCAGCAAATATTATTTCTTGGTCAGATTCTAAAATAGTTGTAAAATTAGCTGACATTCTTACTTCAAGCAGTACAGCTACTTTTATTCAAGTAAAAGCTGACGCTTTGAGTAACAAAGTTGATTTTTACTTAGGTAATACAATTCCTACAGCCCCAACTGGATTAAAAGCAACTTCTATCAATAGCACTACAGTTCACATTACTTATGCTGCTTCTGCAGATGCTGGTAAATCAATTTTTGCTGGTTATGAATTAATTGTTAGTACTGATGGTGGTGCTCCTTTAGCTCCTAAATCTATAGCAAAAAATGTTAATCCAATCGAAGTTACTGGTTTAGTAGAAGGAACTATCTATACATTTGAATTAAGATCAGTTTATAATAATGCTGCTAAAAATGCAATCAGCACTAATGCTGCTGTATTAACTTGGTCACCTGCTTCAAGATTTGATTTGACTGGTAATGATTCAGAAATCAAAGTTTTTGGAACTGATTCTAAAGAATTTGGTAGTGGTTTGAATTTATATGATATGGATGATGCATCGCCAAAAATTTTCAAAATTTCAGGTTCTGATATGTGGCAATTATGTTTATATACAAGAAATAACACTTTGGAATTTGGTTCAGCAGTAGCTCAAACTAAATACTCTTACAATGCTGGTGCACCAAAAATTGCTCAAATTGGAACAACTGAGTTCTTAACTGATGACTTAAATGATACTTTTTTAGGTGAAGCTTTAAATTCTATGAATTTTTCTAGTAAAGTAGTAAATTTGAAAGATGCGAAATATGCTAACCAGGCAAAAGGTGTTGTCTTTTTAGTAAAAATTGATGATGGTAGTGGTAATTATAACTATGCAAAAGTTTTAGTTATGAAAAAGAACGGTAATTTTTTACAAGGAACTGGAGATGAAGTTTACGTTCAATGTAAGATTTCTTATCAAAAAGTAAAAGGTGTTCCCTACGCAAGATTCTAATTGATTATTTTATTTATGATTAGAAATTTATAATTATAATATTAAATAACAAAACAAATAACAAAAATAATTTTTATTAAATAAGGATAAAATGAAAAACTTATTATTATTAGCAATTTTGATTTTTACATTAGCTTTTACTACTAATGACACAATTGCACAAAAAGCAAAAAAACCTGTTGTTACTGGTAAAGTATCTACTTTAGCAAATGTAATTACTTTAGGTACAGAAGTGTTAACTGTAGAATCTGCTACTTCTATGATGGAGAAAGGACAACCATTAGTTTTAGTTGCTGGAACAGGTAAAAAAGCAAAAGTATATTTTGTAATGAACGCTGATGGAAGTATGGCTACTAAAAAATTAGCTAAAATGGCTGACAAAGAATTAGAAATATTCGGTTCTAAATCGATAAAAAATGGTTTAAATGTCATTTCTGCTGATAAAATATCAGAAAAAATGATGACACCATCAAAAAAATAAATAAATTTATTTTCTATAATAAATCAAATGATTTTATTGGGAAGACTGTCTTAAAGACAGTCTTTTTTTTTGTTACAAAAAATAATTACAAGTTAAATTAGTCAAATAATTTATAAATAGTTTTTTTTCAAGAGTTATTTTTCAATCTTAAAATATATAAATATGAAAGTACTAATATTATTGTCAGGATGTGGAGTTTACGACGGAACTGAAATTCACGAAAGTGTTCTAACTTTATTAGAATTAGAAAAAAATGGTATAGAGTACTATTGCACAGCACCTGATAAAGAACAATTACACGTGATAAATCATACAAATGGTTTGGTGATGAATGAAACCAGAAATGTATTAATAGAAGCGGCAAGAATTGCAAGAGGAAATATAATTGCATTAGATAAGGTATTAGAAAATAATTTACTTAATGATTCTGATGGTCTTGTAATACCTGGTGGATTTGGTGCTGCCAAAAAATTTGAACAAGTGGGCTATTGATGGACCTAAGGGAGAAATAGATAAAGATGTCAAAAATCTTATTTTGTCTTTCATAAAAAACAACAAACCTATTTTGGCTCTTTGTATGGGACCAACTGTAGTTGCAAAAGCATTAGAAGGTAGTGATTATAATCCTAAGTTGACTGTTGGCACTAATAAAGAGAGTTCGCCGTATGATATCGAAGCAATAAGCATTGGAATGAATTCTATTGGTGCAAATAGTGAAATGAAAACTATAAAAGAGATTTGTGTTGATGAAACAAATAAAATAATTACTGCACCTTGTTATATGATGGATGCTACTATTTGTGAGGTGGCAAAAAATATTGAATCAGCTGTTAAAAAATTAAAGGAATTTTTATAATTATCAAACAATTACCAAAAGTGAAAAATATTAATATTCAAATTAATAAAGAAGAAATCTATAATAAAATTAAAGATGTAGAATACCAATTCAAAATTAATGAAAATGACAGAGTAACTGAATATAAATTTCAAGTAAATAATAAACTTGACACCAAACAACATAATAAAGTAAATTCTGACTTATTAAAATTTATGGTTGTAAATCAGTTTAAATCATTTTCATTTATTACTGCTCAAAATCCAAATTATAATATTTTAATTAATACAGAATTATCTAACATCAAATCAAATGAAAATTTAAAAAATGATTTGAACGAATATAAATTCTTCGAAGCAGAGACTATTTTTGACAATAAGTTTGATGAAATTGGTTTTGTTGTTTTTGACTTACCTATTCATTTGTTATTGATTTTAAAGAATAAATACACTCAGAATGCAGTAATATTTGGCAATAATAAATATATTAAATTGATTATTTAGTTTTATATAATATCTAAAAGATTAAATAAAAATAGGTTTAAATAAAGAAGACTGTATTTATTGCTTACAAATTGTAAGTTTTTAACACAGTCTTTTTTTGCGATAGAAATATTTGTTAAATTTTATTAATTTTTGTTAAAGAGTCTTATTGTTGTGAATTTAAAATATCATTCCAATATTTGACTTTTTTAATTACAATCATTTTATTTTCAGAATTTGAAGTTTGGTTATTCAAATAATTCACACATTTTTTAAGTGCAGAATTTGACTCAGCAAAGTTCCCTATTGATTTGTAAGATTTATATAATTCACCATATAAGTCAGATTTAATCAAATTAAATTCATTTTCATTAACTTTTGAGTTCTCAATTACACTAATTGCTCTGTTTAATATTTCAATACTTTTCTCGTTACTAATATTTTTTACTCTATAAATAACAGCTAATTTGTATAATATTTCAACTTGATTATTTACATCATCATTTTTTTGAGCAATTTTTAGTTTATTAGTATAATTTTGTAAAATCTTATTTAACTCATCGTTATTTTGTACAAAAACACTTAATATTTCATCATTATAAACAGCCATATCTTTGTCTGTTCGTAATTGTTTTATTTTTGACTTAATATTCTCACTTTCAATACTTTCAGAAATACTTTTATTTGATTTATCAGATTTATTATTAGAATTAATATTAGAATTAATAAAATCAGTTACTGAACTATTCAATTCCTGAGAATTAATAGAGTTAGAGGCTTGATTATCTAAGATTTCATT
>Ga0209702_10001331_pt1 | contig 47660 bp, 37 predicted proteins | sample FRY01_FD_187210 | JGI IMG/M metagenome (GOLD analysis project Ga0209702, IMG submission 187210) | Freshwater microbial communities from Lake Fryxell liftoff mats and glacier meltwater in Antarctica - FRY-01 (SPAdes) (version 2) | ecosystem: Environmental > Aquatic > Freshwater > Ice > Glacier... | reverse complement strand
ACCACCGCCGCCACCGCCGCCGCCACCGCCGCCGCCACCGTAGCCGCCGCGTCCACCACCACCGCCGCCGCCACCGCCACCTGATTCGCGTGGACGTGCTTCGTTGACAACAATCTGGCGCCCATCAAGATCAGAACCGTTCAGAGCACGAATGGCTTCATCACCACCGGTCTCCATCTCAACAAAACCGAATCCCTTGGATCGGCCAGTTTCGCGGTCACTGACAACCTTGGCAGAGGTCACAACGCCGTACTGCGCGAAAGCCTGCTCGAGACCTTCAGACGTAGTGCCCCATGCAAGGCTACCCACAAAAATGTTCTTACTCATCACAATACCCTTGAGCTTTACAGCTACCAAAACACCTTATCGTTGCCACAACGGCAACTGTTTGAACACATCAATAAAGCCCACTGACCAAAAACATCAGCGGCATAAAACAAAAAGGTGCATGCTGTGCAGGAGAACTCAAGATCGGACGAGACTAATTAGAGTGCGCGACTGTTCTTCGAGATTACTGATGCTCACACCAGCCGAGTCTGGAGGATTCAAAAACTGATTCCAAAGGACCTCAGGCGGGTGTCACATTACCTTCGAATTCAAAGAATAGCAACAGCAAGTTTCCGCTTCAATCCCCAGAAGCCCATTCTGAAAACTTAACAAAATTCTCGATGAGTCCACAGTAACGATTTCGGCTCTTTTTGTTGTTTAGGTGATCGGCAGTAAACGATTTCAGCGAGAGGAAGAAACAGAAAATTCTCGTCGTGAAACTCGTCAAGCGTTTTGGCCACCGCAACCTTGCGGATTCGAGGTTTGCGGGGAACTCATGGGCGTGAGTAATTTCGGGACTATTCCTTAGAATGCTGTAGTGTCAAAAAATCTTTCAAAACCTGTGTCAGTCTGCCGCCGGTTACGTGTTTAATCTCTCAAGGAGGCGTTGAGACATGAACGGTGTGCCGGAAACGCGGGATAGCTTACTGATACAACTTCGCGATCCCGCGAATCGGGAGGCATGGGATGTGTTCACGCAAATCTACCGTCCCATCGCTTATCGCACCACGAATCAATGCCGCTGAGAACACACACCAAGCCGCAACCGCCCTCATTGAGCAGTTGCGAAAGACTGCCTTGAAGGATGCCTAGCAGAACGAACTCAAAGCAGTCCTCAAAAAGCATCTGCAAACAGAATTCGACGCCAATCAAAAATCGCGGCAGGCTGAGATCGAACGACTCCAGCAACTGCTGCTCAAGTCCAAAGAATGGCTCGAAAATCGCACCAAACGCCGCGATGAAATCATCGACAAGCGAATCGACGAATTCATCCAGCAGGCGACACGGGACAAGGCAGACAAGGAACTACCGGCGTTTTCAGTTGATCCCGTTTAACCATGTACTCAGCGAGCCCCGCTTCGTCAGGCGAAAACGATCTCATGCGCGCAGACGATTCCCACGCGGTTCAACGATTCGCGGACAAAATATCATAGCCACACGCTCCCGTGTGGCGCGTTGCTTCGCACACCGTACGCCGAATTACCTTCCGATACTTTGGCCCGACGGCTTTTTCGTTTTCGCCCCTTTCAGATCATAGTTATCGTCACCAACGATTTCAGCCAGCGCCTGCAGGAAATCCGGGCCGATGTTGACTTTGCAATCCTTGCCAGTCGTCAGGATATATCGCAAGCGAGATACCGAAGAACCTTCTGAATTGTCGTCCGATAATTCGCTTCCGTGGCCGTTGCTGTTGCCATTTCCGTTCGCGTGGCCGTGGCCGTGTTTCGCAGTTCCGTTAATCCGGTTCTCTGCAAACGAATCCACAATCAAAATCACCTCCGTAGAACCCGGAAAACGCGACACAACATTTCGCACACGCTGTATGTCATCTTTGGAATGCATGCCCTTTTCAAACTTAATCGCCACTTGTGCAGTGAACTCCTTGTCGGCCTGGTCGAGCGTATAAATTCGGTTCACTACAAGATTTGGTTCGCGGCTGCGGCGATCGACTTTGCCAGCTACGATGATCACGTTTTCGGTTTTGATTTGCTCCTCATATCGAGCATAGTCTTCCGGCCATGCGATGCAGCGAATGATGCCAGTGGAATCTTCAAGGTCGAAATTCGCATAACGGGTGTGGCCATTGCGGCTGCTCTTTTTTGCCGTCGCAAGTTTGATCGATGAGATCATGCCTCCCACAATCACCTGCACGCCGTCTTCCATTTCGGCGAGTTCTGCGTTGTGGTTTGCTATGTAGCGTTCGATCCGTTTGGCGTGCTGCGTCAACGGATGTGACGTCAGATAGAATCCAATCGTTTCTTTCTCCCACGCCAACGTCTGCGACGGTGTCCAATCGGGAACGTCCGGCAGACTTATCGCGATGGTATCGCCGGCGTCATCAACATCGTCATCGTCGCCGCCGAACAGGCTTTTCTGCCCGCGAGCTTTATCTTTCTGCCGCGACAATGCTGACTGTACGGCACGTTCGACAATCGCGGATTGCTGTGCTCGAGTCCCTGGTAAACAATCCAACGCGCCGGCTTTGATCAGAGTTTCAAGGTTGCCCTTGGTCAACACTTTCGGGTCAACTCGTTCGGTCAGATTGAAGATATCTTTGAATGGTCCGTTTGCGTTTCGTTCATCCACGAGTGCCTGTACGACGTTGTGACCGACACCTTTGAGCGCGGCCATTCCGAAGGTGATCTTTTCGCCAAACACGCTGAAATCGACATCCGACTGATTGATGTTCGGACCGACGACTTCGATTTTCATGCGCCGCGCGTCATCAACGTGTTCGCTGATACGTTCGGTACTCTCCATTTCGCAACTGAGCAGTGCGGCCATGAATTCGACGGGATAATGCGCCTTTAAGTAAGCTGTTTCATATGCAATCAAACCGTACGCCGTGGAGTGCGACTTGTTGAAGCCGTAGCCCGCGAATGCGACGATCAGATTCCACAACTCCTGAGCCACTTGCTCGGAAATTCCATTCGCAACAGCACCAGCGATATATTCTTCGTGGAAGCTGTTGATGATCTCATGGCTCTTCTTGCTGATCGCCTTAATGCACTTGTATGACTTGGAAAGTTCGATGTTGCCCACTCGATTCAGAATGCGCATCACCTGTTCCTGGTAAACCATCACGCCGTAGGTTTCCGCCAGAACTTCGTCGACCACCGGATGCACTTTACGCGGCGGCTTGCGACCGTGCTTCACATCGACGTATTCCATCACCATCCCGCCCTCCAGCGGACCGGGACGATACAGTGCCGACGTCGCGATAATGTCGGCGAAGCAGTCGGGCTTCATCTTTGTAAGCAGGTCTCGCATTCCGCCGGATTCTAACTGAAACACGCCCTTCGTTTCGCCGCGCTGCAGCAGAGCGAACGTGTCTTTGTCTTCCAGATGCGTCTTGACGTATTCCAGATCAAAAGCGGGATGAGTGAGTTTTACGTTCAGGACAGCCTTATCAAGAATCGTCAGGTTTCGCAGACCCAGAAAGTCCATCTTCAGCAGGCCGACTTTTTCAACAGTCGGGCCGTCCCACTGAGTGATGATGTCTTCCTTACCGGTGATCGTCTGCAGTGGCAAGACCGTATCAAGTGGAACGTCGGCGATCACAACGCCTGCCGCGTGAGTACCGGCACTGCGAGCGAGTCCTTCAACAGCAATCGCATAATCCAATACTTCGCGCGCGACGGGATCGGTGTCGTACGCAGACTTCAGTTCCGGACTTTCCGTCAGCGCGGTTTCCAGTTTGATGTTCAGCGTGTCCGGGATCATCTTCGCCAGTTCGTTGACTCGTGCAATGGGCACATTGAGCGCGCGGGCGACGTCGCGAATGGCGTTTTTGGCTTTCAATGTTCCAAACGTGCCGATCTGAGCGACGTTGCGTTCGCCATATTTCTGTTTCGTATAATCGATCACCATATGTCGGCGATCGCGGCAGAAGTCGATATCGATATCTGGCGGTTCGGTTCGGCTGGGGTCGAGAAAGCGTTCGAACAGCAGGTCATATTTCAGCGGGCAAACGTCGCCGAGTCGCAACAAATACGCCACGATGGCCCCGCACGCCGAACCTCTGGCTCCGCATGGAATTCCATTGCGGCGTGAGAATTCCACGAAGTCCCACACGATGAGAAAATAGCTTGCGTAGCCCTTCGATTCGATGACGCTGAGTTCATACTCCAACCGCTTCCAGTGACGTTCCGTCAGCTCTTCGCCGTAGCGTTCGTGCATTCGCTGATTGCACAAGTCTTTCAGGAAATCAATGTCCGTTTGCTGATTCGGCGGACGAAAGACGGGATACAGCTTGCGTTCGCCAAGTTGTATATCAACCCGATCTGCAATCTCCTGCGAGCGGGCGACGGCGTGATCAAGTCCCGGAAAGCATGCGTACATTTCATCCGGCGTACAGACGAACAATCCGTCGTGTTCCATCCGCATGCGTTTTTCATCATCTCGTGTCGTCCGAGTGTTGACGCACAGCATGACGTCCTGAATCTTGGCGTCAGACTTGTGCAGATAGTGCGCGTCGTTTGTGGCGACAAGCGGCAAACCAACGCGATTCGCAAGATCCACCGTTAGATCCATGCAGTCTTTCTGAATCTTAAAGCCCGCGTTCTGAATCTCCATATAGAAGCGGTCGCCGAAGACGCGCGAGTACCATTCGACGAGTTGCTTGGCATGGTCATTGTCTTCGGCTAACAACAGGCGAGAGAGCTCGGACGACGCACACCCGGACAGGCAAATGATGCCTTCGTTGCATTCTTCCAGAATTTCGCGGTCGATGCGAGGCTTGTAGTAGAAGCCTTCAAGATAGGCTGTCGATGACAACTTAATCAGATTGTCGAAGCCCTTGCGATTCATCGCGAGAAGCGTGAGATGTGACGACGCTTCCTTCTGCCGACTGGATGTGCGGTCTGATCGCCGCCCAGGAGCAACGTAGGCTTCGTATCCAAGTATCGGCTTGACACCGCCTTTTTTGCAGCCGTTGTAGAATTCAATCGCACCGTACAGGTTGCCGTGGTCCGTGATCGCCACGGCATTCATGCCACTGGCTTTGACATGCTTCACAAGCTCGGGAATACGGTTTACGCCGTCGAGGAGACTGTAATGCGTGTGGCAGTGCAAATGTGCGAATGGCCGAACAATCGTCGTGTCAGGTGTAACAATTTCGGGGGCTTTGTCGGCCATGTTCGTCGGTCCGTCGTGTGCAAGTAGAGGTCAGATTCCGAGTGGAACTGTATTGTACCACCGTGAGGCGACATGGCATAACGACGAGCAATTTCCTCAGCAAAAGAATTTATTTTGCGTCTGGTCAAATGCTGGCTACGCTATTTCTGTAAGGCGAGCGGCGGAAGTTGTTAAACCAAACGATGTTGCCGGGTCGAAGGAATTCGACTTGGGACAGGTCGAACTACGTAGGCAGACCTGTCCTCAGGTCTGCAACCAGAAAGCATTGTCACTCAAATGCAGGTTGACCAGGACGAACGTTGAGCGAGGGAGCCCCAGGAGCGAGTCGAAGAATTGACTTGGTGTGTTGGTTTCGCGAGGTGAATGGTTTTCGACCTGGGACAGGTCGAACTACGTAGGCAGACCTGTCCTCAGGTCTGCAACCAGAAAGCATTGTCACTCAAATGCAGGTTGACCAGGACGAACGTTGAGCGAGGGAGCCCCAGGAGCGAGTAGAAGAATTGACTTGGTGTGTTGGTTTCGCGAGGTGAATGGTTTTCGACCTGGGACAGGTCGAACTACGTAGGCAGATCTGTCCCAGATCTGCATCCTTCAGCACGGTCGATCGCAAGTGGTTGCCTGGGCGCAGACTTTGGAATTGGGAATTCCTTTCCCGCCGCTCTAATAATACTCCGGCAGATCCGAAATCGTGGCACGCAGAATTTCCAGTACCGCCTTTCGGTCATCCTGAGAAAGGTGGGCGAATTTTTCGGACTGTTCCTTGCCGGAAAGGATGTCAAAAAGTCTCTGCCACACATAGTTGCGTGATTCTGTGGGCAATCCATTAAATGCCTCGGAGTAAATCAAATAGCTGCACGGATACTTCAACATGCGCGTCGTGAGATCCAGATCACGCAACGACCGACCCCTTGAATCATGCAGGCCTGCAGCGGAAAATTGTTCTGCGTAGCCTGATGTGCCTTTGATGGGTTCCGTGAGTTTCTCTTCATCGACAAACAACAAGGCTTCCACCAGCCGGTCTCCGGTACTCTTGATGCGGCGTGTCGTGCTTTCCGATCGGGTCCCCGCAGGATTTTCCAGCGTCTTATTCATCATGATGTCGTAGCTCAGTGCCTGACGAGTGTCGAAGCCCGCTTTGACAATGCGATTGTGAACAAGCACCTGATGTTCCAGCACCATCAGCGCGACGATGTCGCTGTGCGGCGAAACATAATGCTTGACATTCAAACGGTCCTTCAACGCATTCACGTTCTGACCAGCCGAATTATCAACGGGCTCCTGCACATCGCGACCTCGCACAATCAAATTCCCCAAATGCTTTTGTGATCCATGTGTACCGGTGACATACCAACCTCCCCAGCGTTGTTCGATCGGCGTCGTGTGATCCACCATGCGACTTCCGGCCGACAACAACGGCTGGCCGCTGGCATCGACATAGAGAGAACGCACCAGATGCCCTGGCACTCCTTCCGTGCGAGACGAACTGTGACAGACAAGACAATTGTCCGTGCGTCTTTGGAACTGAGGCTTGTCGTTTTCTTCCTGATTCATCGTATAGAAGACGGTGCCCAGTTGAGCGTCCACGGCGGAAATTTCGAGCACGTCACCAGACTGACAGAAGCCCATATAAACATCATCGTTGAAATAAATCGCACGGGGAGTGCGAGGCGAAATACAACGCATCTGCAAGCTGGTTTTTGAAAACACCAGCATCTGTGAAGACACGGGAATCTCCAGAGCTTTCAACAGCGAATTGACATAGCTCTTCTCGCCATCGTGCGTAAGTGATACCTCGCCGCTATCCAGCTTCTGCTGCAGCCTCGATATTCGGTTGTCGGGCGTGCTCTCGCTGTAGAGGATTGGTTCACGCTCAAATTCATCGGCCGCACGCAGATTGCTAACATGCAAAAATGGCAATCCGGCTAAGGCGACAAGGGCAAAATTTAGAACGGCGTTGACTCGCATCGTTGACTCCTTTTAAGCTCGCGGACTCAAACAACTTCGATTTCATCTACTTCAGCATTATTCCGGATTGCATTCTACATAAATTGGTGTAGAATCTACTAATTCTCTTGAAAGAGGAACTAAAATGTTGTCAAAAACTGCTGAATATGCACTGCGAACAGTCGCGTGCCTTGCTGGAGAACCGGGGGCAGCAGCGCCGGCTGACTTGCTCTGCGAGCAGACCAAGGTGCCTCGACGTTATCTTCACAAGGTTCTGCAGGATCTGGTTCGAGCCGAATTGGTTCGTTCTCGATCGGGGCCTGGCGGTGGGTATTCACTGGCGCGGATGGAGGATGAGATCACGATTTTAGATGTGGTGAATGCGGTGGCACCACTGGAACGAATTCGTCACTGCCCGCTGGGTCTTCCATCTCATACAAGCCTTTGTCCGCTGCATATGGAACTTGATAAAGCCTATGCTGCCACGGAAAAAGCTTTTTCCAGTGTGACGATTGGGCAATTGCTGCGTTCGGACAGCAGGATCAGTCCTTTGTGTGATGTTTGATTTCGGAGGAGTATGGACATGCCAGTATTTTTCAATTTTCGGCTGCCGTTTGTCTTGTTCGTTGTCGTTGCGATTTGCGTCGGTGGGTTGTTGACTGCAACAGCTTCAGATGAGCCGGTTGCGGACGCGAAACCAACTGCGGCGACGAAACCTGCGGATGATTCAAAAGACGTGGCGGCGTCGGATGTGCAGAATCCGAATCCTAAGAACGACGATGTGCCCCGCGTGCCAATCGCTGTTGCTCGTGATCGTGCAAAAGTCATGCACGAGGTCTATTTAACAACGCTGCATGTGATGCATGACCGCTATTTCCACGCCGACCGCTCGATCGTTCCCGCGCGGGCGATGGAGGATGTCTTCACGGAAATTGAACGACAGACCGGGTCGAAAGCCAACTGGATTTCTGTCAACCTGAAAGCGATGAGCATCAATCATGAACCAAAACTGAATTCGAAAAACGCGCCGCGCGAGAAATCGCTGCTGGTGAAGCCACAGTCGAAGTCATTGAAGACGGTTACTTTCGTCAGGCCAGCGCGGTTTCTATGACTGGTGGATGCATCAGTTGCCATGCGGGATTTTTCAATCAGCCTTCAAAGTCGCAAAAGTATGCAGGGTTGGTGATCAGTATTCCGATTGCTCCGACGGAACCTGTCGCCGAATAGTCATTTGTCATTACCTGTGTTTCAAAATAACGGCAGTCATTGTTGTATTTCCTGTGACCAGCGTTGATGCCGTCGGAAAAGCTGATATGAAAACTTTTTCGTGTAGCCGCGTTTTAGCGATGATCATCGTCGGCGTTGTCATCGCGGGGACGAAAACTCGCATCGTTCCGGCTGACGAAACATCGCCGACTGAAACGCATCAAACGGTGGCTCACAATTCGGCATCCAGTGAGGAACCCAAGCCGACATTGAAGGAAGCTCGGCGTCAGGCTGAGATTCTTCACACATCGATCCACGCAACCTTGCAAGTTGTTCACGACCGTTACTATCGCGAAGATGAAGGTCTGCCAATTCCAGCGTCGATCCTTGGCGATGTTTTCAAAGAACTTGAGGACACGGAAAATATCAAGCTTCGGTGGCTTGCCGTAGAAGGGATGGCAATGAACACGGATCACCGACCGCAAGATGAATTCGAAACCGAAGCAGCCAAGGTTTTGAAATCCGGCAAGTCGTCCCATGAGCAACTCGAAAAAGGTCTCTATCGTCGAGCCGCTCCGATTACTCTCAGTAGTCACTGCCTGAAATGTCACATGCCCGATCGGAAAAGTACCCGCGACCGAACCGCCGGTTTGATTATCGCGATTGCTGTCGAAATTAATTGATGGAGGAATTTGAAGTCTGCATCTAAACTGCTTTACGAGCCTGAATTCGGAGTGGCAACTTTACGGTGCCAAAGCATTTCTGCGGGTACAGAACCAAGCGTGCCTGTTCCTTCACGTTCGAACTGAAACTGCAGATCCTCAGCGCCGTTGCCTTCGAAGTAACCAATTTCGATTTCGTGAAACCCTTTCGCCAGATACAGCATGCGTCCACGAGATTTTCATTCCTGTGGCTCGTCGTGGGTAAATGTAGCAAGATCAAGGGCTGCGTCGTGCAGTCTGAAGAAAGTGTATCGCATCAGCATGGCGATACTACCCGTTCGTTGGAGATGCGCTGCAGTCACACGGGCCGCTTCATGAACTGAACGACTTCGCCATAGTCGCTACATTCGATGACTTTCGTCGTTGAGTGGGTGATGTCTTCCGGTTGACCAAGCATCCGTCAGCTTCGGAAACAGAGCAAACAGGTTCATTTTCGCAATAGCCCCCTCTGCCGCCCCCAATCGACCCAGGCTTTGGCCGATGCGTCCATATTCCCTGCATTGTTCTCGCAGACTGGGTTTTCTCCCGTAATCGCTTCCAGTGCCCAAAACCAGTGATCTGTTTCATTCTCTAATTCCGCCAGAATCAATGGCACTGCGACGGGCTCCAGACCAATGATGCTCTGATAGGAAAACACTAACGAGATTTGACCAATGTTGGACAAATGACCTGTTCTGGATTTCCAGTCGTCGTCGAGTTCCTGGAACCGTTCGTGAATTGGTTTTAAAATCGTCGTGGGCATATTGCTGAACCTCCATAATGCCATCGATCATTTCAAGTTGAAGGCATTTCAACAAGGCTGACTTCTTTTCTGAACGCTTTTTCTGCTGGCCGACTTGCTCCGAGGCGATTCTCTTGCGACCATATTCATCTCCTCGTTGCCGATTCCTGCCCGATACCCTGAAAATGTGGACTCCCGCCGTGATCCGATCCCGTTTGCGAACTGAATCTTTGCGTGTTGCGACCTTGAGTATCGCCTTCACCTGTCTGACTTCGGTCTGCGGATTCGCTGCTGCTGAGGTGCGTGATAAGGCTGTCGTAAGCCTGCACTTTGACGATCTTCCGACCACACAAGCGACCACGACGGCTGATTCGGCGAAGAGTGGCAAAATTGCTGACTCCGTTTCGTTGACTCAAGCCCCGTTGGCTATCCCATCGGCATTTGTCACCAGCAACGCGGGCACATCATTGCTGCTCGACCCGGCGATGAAGCAGCAGGTTGTGATTGCGAACAGCGAAGACGTCAGCCGACCGGACGCCGTTTCCGTCAGCGGATTATTTGCGAATCTGGAAGCTGCGAATTCACCGACCTTTTACGGCCTTTTTGCCAAACGTCACCCAACCGCCAACACATCAAATTATGGAATCAATTTCAATTCGGCCAGTGATATATTTCAGGTCTACGTGAACGATGGAACCGCATACAAGGTCGTCAACTACAGCGTCAATAAGACGATTGGTAATCGCCGCCGTGTGCATATTACGATTTGCCTGGACAATGCTGACGCTCCGGGTGCTGACGCTGACACAGATGTCGATGATGTGCGATTGCGGGTCTTCGTCAATGGCCAGCCTGCGATTCCTACTTCAACGGCCGCTGGCTTTATCGAAGGCAACATCGGTTGGCTGCAAGATGTGTCGCTGGCAAAGTGCGTCAGTGACACGCCAGTCACGATCGGTTCCAGTTTCACCGACGGCGAAATGCTGCGATTGGTGTGTGACGAATTCCATGTCTTTGCAGAAGCACTGACGGATGAAGAGGCCGCCGCTCTGTTCAACGAAGTCGCGGGTGCATCAGCGGCGGAAATTTCAAAGGAACAATCCGCTGGTGCCGACAACAGTCATGTTCAACCCGTCATTGGGCGAGTTATCCCGCACGCAATTGAAATCAATAAGAAGACTCGCGTTCAACTGGCCGGCACGAATCTTGACGGCGCCCGTCTGCATACCGACGTGCCTGGGATTTCCAGCGAGATCATTGAAGGTGGCAATCTGAACAGCGCAGTCTTTGATGTGGCCGTGGCGGACACAGTACTACCAGGACGCTATTTAGTTCGTTGTGTCACGGCGGGGGGAGTCAGCAAGCCGCAAGTCATTGTGGTCGATCGCATCGCCACTGTCGCGGAAGGCTCCTACACACGGGAAAAACCTGCAACGACGCTGCCAGCAGCAGTCGCCGGTGTGATCGCTGGCACTGAGCAAAAGCAGCTTTGGTTTCAGGGAACTGCGAATCAAAAGATCGTCGCAGAAGTTGAAGCAAAACGAGTCGGCTCAAAGCTGGACCCAGTGGTCGAAATCCGTTCGGCCGAGGGGACTCCATTGGCCTTGCAATGGCAGCAATCAGAACTTCAGGGTGACGCTCGAGCGACCGTGACTTTGCCATCCGACGGCCTTTATGTGGCAGAAGTTCATGACCTGCAGTTTCGAGCTCCTGGTGGCAGCATCTGGAGATTGATCGTGGGTGACTTACCGCCATCGTCGATTGCGTTTCCGGCCACATTGACGTCAGCCGAAACAGCAGTGAGAACGCTGAGCAAAGATTCCATTTCTGATGTGGTGTCCATTCGTGAAAATGAAGGTGGAATATCGATTCAGTCGGGCACTGCTATTCTGCCGCTGCCTGCGTTACGGACTTTGCATGGCGTGCAGGTGACGGAACCACTGGAAGGTACATTCCCGGAAACTGCTGTCGATGCGACGTTCATGGCATCTCCGTTTCAGCCGCTCTTCATCAATGGCCGAATCACAGCAAAAGGCGAAACCGACACGCTTCTTCTGACAGTGACTCCAAAGCAGACGCTCAATTTTCAGCTGGAAGCGCGATCGATCTCGTCACCACTGCGAGGCCACCTGGCATTGTTCAACGGCGATGCTCTTGTCGCTCAGAATGATGGAAATTCCGGTGCCGATGATGCGACGTTCAACTTTGCTGTGCCGGATGCTGTGACTCAGTTGAAAGTGCGAGTGCGTGACATCAACGAAAAGGGCTCACAGGCGTCATCGTATCGTCTTCAGATCGCCCGCACGGATCGACCAGCCTTTTCAATGAGCACCCGCGAAGAATCGACTCGCCTGCCACAGAACGGATCAGTTCCAGTGCGGCTATCGATCGTGCGAACCGGCCCGTCTTTTCGCTACACCGGCCCGATTCATCTTTCGACATCGGGCATGTCTGCAGTGACAATTGTGCCTGAAACAATACCCGCCAGTGAACAGAATCAGGATGTCCTCGTGATGTTGACTCGCAACGCAACTGGCAATCCCCGCGTCGCCGCAGATGGGCAATCGTTGACGATTTCCGGATCAGCGAATGGGGCCGCTCCGGTGTTTTCCACGATGGTCGCAGTTGCGGTAGATTCGATACCCATGAATTCTCTCACACTCTCCGACGATACGCTCGTCGCCGGTCCAGCCGAACCAGCACCCGGCACGATTTTGCTTGACGCCGCACCGCCGATATTGTTGCGAGGACTGCCAGCAGTTGTACCCGTGCGAGTTCTCTCACTGACGGATCAATCGCCGCCGTTTGTGCGGTTTGAAATGCTCACGACCGAAGCCATTCGACGCGAAGATCCGAATAAACCGGACTCGCCAATCAAGCCCAACGTGGCCCTCAATGAATTCCAATTCGGGCAGGTATCGCAAGGCGTGTTTCAGCTGACCGTTCGAGTCCCAGCCGACACGCCAGCGTCCATCATTGATGCCGTGATATCGGCCGACTTTGTCACGCAACCACTCGCCTCCGGCATCGGTTCAAGCGCATGGACAGCACCGATCAGCTTCTTTGTTGAGGATGCCGTCACCGTTGCTCCACCAGCAGACGCAAAGGGAACGAAATCCAGCACAGCGACGATGACTGGAACATTGCAACGTCATCCATCTTATGACGGAGATTTCATGGTGGTTCTGGACGGTCTGCCCAAAGACTACGCCGCCGCACCAGAGTCCGTCGTCGCAGGTCAGTCCGCGTTTACGCTGACAATCACAATTCCAGAATCCGCAACGCCTGGTGAAATCCCGAACCTGACCGTTCGAGCACAAGCCGGCAACGGATCGACGATCAGTAAATCAACCGCCGCGAAGCTGTTGATTGAATAGGGATTGAGGCCAGTAACCTTCTTTTTCAACACTTCGCAGCGATTTTTTGAGGTTATACTATTCAAAATTCTCGGCGATGAATTGTTCGAAAAGAAAGGGGATTATCGTAACCCGATGCGTCAGTGAGGGATTTGTTGCCACGCCGCCGAAACGCCAGAAGTCAATCCCTCACTTACGTTTCGGGTTGCGTTAGTGGGAAGCGCTGAACTTCAAAACGCCTCAGCGAGGAATTTAACGACGCGCTCGCGAACAGTCAAAATTATTGCGGTAAATGGCGAAAAACTGTTCATGGGTATTCCATTTGTGGCCGATCGGATATCATCGTGTACATGGCGATCGTTGAGGCATGAGCCGCGTTATCGTGCATTTTATCGCCTTCAAGCCTCCACTAATGAAAGTCCCACACTCCCTTGTTTTCTTTCCTTGTCTACCGTCGCCATTTTTGCCGCGTTGTACTCAAAAGAGTACCTTTGACGGGATTATGGTGGCTGGTTTGCCTTTGCGGATTCAGGCAATACTATTGCCCAGATTGCTTTGAGATTCGAATCCGGGCATGTGGTTGGTACAGGTTGCTACTGACCCCGCTGCACTGCGTTCTGCGTCTCGTGACGATCCCGTTCCGATGACCTGCACTCGACTCTGCAAAATCTCAACACGCTGCCCGGAACGTCATACGGCAATGAATGCAGAAAACGTCTGCGACATAAAAGCAGCGGTGACTTTATTCAGGAATTAGACCGCACCCGAATGAGTCGCCAGCGTTTTTTCGATCTCACCCAAACAGCGAAGTATATCGCGTTCGTGCGATTCGATGGTCGTCAGCAGGTCTGCGGCTTCGCCGTCGCCAGCCGTGCGGAGCGAAACGATCGAATTTCTGATGTAGTTGCAGACCGATTCCTGACTGCGTTTCAGACCGCCCATTCCGGACTGCAATGACAGAAATTGCTGGTCTGTGTATTCGGTAGGAAACGTCCCGAAATCTATAAAGTGCTCGCGCTGATCCAGCAACGCGGCAATCTCAGTCACATCCTGCCGCTGACGTGCGGCGAGAACGACAACTTGAGATTCATCCGTAACGGCGTTACTTGCCACCCACGGTGAACTTTCAGAAACGTATTGCAGAAAACTGCGCGCCATCTGAATCAGAACACCATTCAGAAGGATTTCATTATCCTGGCACGTCATTTCGAAACCTGCGTATGAATTTAGAGTAATGCAACAATGAAAACAGGTAACTCACAGGATGGGATTATAGCCCGGTCCTGAATTGAAACGAATCCCACCAGCCCTGCAGACACGTTCTGCTTAGAACTTCACGATAGACTGAGCCGCTGCACCTGCCGTCGAACTTAAGAACTGTGGCAGTACGCCCAGCAGCAATACAAACGCAGCCAAGGCAACCACATAGATGGATTCTAAGGATCCAAGCTTCACCGGCACTGGACGAGCATCCGCAGGTCGGGCATCCATGAACATCGTTTTCAGAACTCGGATGTAATACACAAGGCTGAAGACAGTATTCAAAGCACCGAAGGAAACCACAACATACATGAACCAGTGAATTTCGCCTGCCTTGAACACCGACGCAAAGATCATCAGCTTGCCGACAAATCCACCAAATGGAGGGATGCCAACAAGACTGATCATGCAGATCAACATCACGATGCACAACGTTGGTGACTGGCTGATAAGGCCTTTGAAGCTGTCAACTTCTTCGCTGAAAGTATGGTTTCTGGCAATGGCCACAACTGCGAAAGCCCCCAGGTTCATGAACATGTAAACGAACAGATAATACAACAACCCTTCCACTGAATGGTTGATATCAATCTTCATAGCGGCCGCTTCTTTACTGTTTACCATGACGATCAAAGCCGAAACGGCCATAACCATATAGCCCGCGTGTGCGATCGTCGAATATGCCAGAAGTCGTTTGAGATTTGTTTGGGAATACGCGGCAAGATTTCCGAACGTCGTCGTAATGCAGGCAATAAAACCAATTCCAACACCAAACGCGATCATCAGCGGTTCCGTCCCCGGAGCACCGCTCAATGCCAAAGCAAAACGCACCATTAATGCGAATGCTCCAGCTTTAGAAGCCACAGATAAGAAACCGGCAACTTCGGCGGAAGCACCTTCAAACGCATCGGGACACCAGAAATGAAACGGAACCAAAGACAATTTGAACGCCAGTCCCACCATTACCAGCAGAATGCCAAGTGACACTGCTCGCAATTCGGGATCTCCAAGTCCGCCAGATCCGCCCTCAGCAGCCTCGCCTAGCCGTGCAGCAAGGAGCGACATGTCTGCAGTGCCAAGAACACCTGCGATCAGGCTGATCCCGTACAACATCACGCCCGCAGCACCAGCTCCGTAGATGACAAATTTTAACGCGGCCTCACTGCTTGGCTTGCGTCCCTTCAGGAAACCAACCATCACGTAACTGGGAACGCTGGCCATTTCAACGCCCACAAACAGCATCAGCAAGCTGTTTGCGCTGGACATGATCATCAGACCAATGGTGGCACCGAACAGCAGCGAATAAAAGTCCGGGCCGTCTTCGTTGTCGGGAATGCCAGTCAAGGAAGTCAGGGCAATCGTCAGCAACAAAAACAACGACAGAAACGCACGGAAGTAGACTGTGAATGTATCGTGAATCAAAAGCCCTGTAAAAATCTTCTGCGACACGATCGCGTCCGGAGCACTGATCTGGCGAAACTGCAGCCACGTAAAAATCAATGCGATAAATGCACCAATCACGGCAGTCACTGAAGTTGGCACCCAACGGTCAAGGTTCACCAGCCGCATCAAAAGCATGACTACAATTGTTGCACTCAGGCACAACTCGACGCTGAAGCCTGGAATCGACAACGATAGTGTTTCAGAAATCAGTTTATCGAGAAGCTGGGGAAACAGCATTTTTGACACTTACCGACAAGAGAACAGGTTACACACAACGAAGCAATTCAATCACGATCAGCGCTGGGCTTGCATCTCATCCTGATTCATCTGAGCGGCTGACTGTTGATAGCCAGCTTCAGCAGCTTTCGCCATTCTGCTGATCGAAGGCGTCATAACATTAAAGATGATTCCTGGAACAACTCCAAAGATGATCGCCAGTGTCAGTAGTGATCCTGCGATAGCAGTTTCACGCATATTCATTGGAGTTAAATCTTCAGGATGAGGGCCTTTGTATTCAGCCCCCAGATAGACACGCTGCATCGCCCATAAGATGTAACCAGCAGTCAGAATGACTCCAGAAGCCGCAACGATCGCCAAGGCTGGATTGAAACTCCATGTACTCAAAATGACAAAGACTTCGCCGATAAACCCGCACAGGCCGGGCAAGCCGAGACCTGCGAAGAACAATCCTGCAGATAACCCACCATAAAGCGGCATCTTGCCCATCAGGCCGCCAAACTTGTTCAGATCGCGATGATGGACTCGATCGTAAATCACGCCCACCATAAAGAACATACCAGCCGATGAAATCCCGTGAGCGATCATTTGGAACATGGCACCATTCAGGCCCATCTGCCAGTACTCGGAGTTCATTGTTTCGCCAGTTTTTTCGTTAATCTTCCAGACAGCCAGACCAAGCAACACATATCCCATGTGACTGACAGAGCTGTACGCAACGAGGCGTTTGAAGTCCGTTTGAGCCAAGGCGGCAAAGGCACCATAGATGATACTAATGACACCAATGGCGACCATCGAATAGGCAAGATACTGAGCACCATAAGGACATAGCGGAAACGCAATTCGAATGATCCCGTAGCCACCCATCTTCAGAAGAACACCCGCCAGAATCATACTGATTGGCGTTGGAGCTTCTACGTGAGCATCAGGCAGCCATGTGTGAACCGGGAACGCAGGAAGTTTGATGGCAAAACCAATGAACAGCAGGACGAACGCTGTAATTTGCATCGACGGACTGAGCAGGCTGCCAGTGGTCGCGGCTTCCGCAAGTTTGATGAGGTTGAAGCTGTCTTCTCTGACATCACTGTTGAAGTAAAACATCAACATTGCGATCAGCATTAACACGCCTCCTGCCAATGTGTACAGGAAGAATTTGATTGCAGCGTATTCTTTTCGAGGTCCACCCCAGACGCCAATCAGGAAGTACATTGGCAGCAGCATAACTTCCCAGAACACATAGAACAGGAAGAAGTCGGTTGCCAGAAATACGCCCATCATGCCCGTTTCCAGCATTAGAAACAGCACCATGTAACCCTTGATGTGCTTCGTGATGCTCCAACTGGCAGCCATCGCCAACATGCTGACAAGACTAGTCAGCAGCACGAGCGGCATGCTGATTCCATCGACGCCGAGTCTGTAGTAGACATTCCAGGAAGGAATCCATGCCCTGACAACTTCAAGCTGCATGCCTGGAGCGTCGGACTTGAATTCACCAAACCATAACACCAGCGTCAAACCAAAAGTCACTGCGGTCGTCGCAAAAGCGAACAATCGCATGGCCTCGGCATTCTTACTGTCAAACAGCAACGCCAGAATCAGCGCACCGACAGTGGGGGCGAAAATGATTGCTGTCAATAAAAATTCAGGATTCATCGTCTAACCCGGAAAGGTTGTGAACAGAATTGCAAACAGAGCCACAACACCCACAACAATAAACATTACATACTGCCGCAGTCGTCCGGTCTGAACAACTCGCAAAGAACGTCCGACGGCAAATGTGGAAGTGCCAATCAGATTCACAAAGCCATCAACGATCGCTTCGTCAAACAGCTTGTCCCATTTCGAAACAAAGATCATCACTTTGGCAGAAGCATGAATGATGCCGTCAAAGATCGTCTTATCAATCCACACACAGAGTTTTCCCACGATGAGCGAAGGATTCACAAACAATGCGTCATACAGTTCATCAAAATACCACTTATTCGCGAGAAAACCGTGCAGACCAGAAAGCTGTCTTTTGATCTCAGCGACGTTCACCATTGTCGTACCATACAACAACCATGCGATGAATGTCCCGGATGCAGCGGCGATCAAGGCAAAGGTACCTGCCGTGCCATGCACCTCGTGGATCGCATGGCTGCTGGGCAAAGTGATTTGACCAGAGTCAGCCACAGCGACAACACCATGAGCGACGTGTGAAGGTTGATCGCCAGTGATTAGCAGATAAAGTGGACCATGTTCGCCACCGATCGCACAGTACGCAGCAAATACAGACAACGCCAGCAGCGGCCCAGTCATAATCCATGGCGACTCGTGGCAGTGATCATAAATATGCTGATCGCGCGGTTTACCTGCGAAGGTGTAGAACCACAGGCGGAACATATAGAATGCAGTAATGCCAGCAGTCACAAGTGGCATGATAAACAGCAGGAAGTGTTGTGGGTTTGCCTTCACAAATGCCAGTGAAGTCGCCACCACTGCGTCCTTCGAAAAGAACCCAGAGAACGCAAACACCGATGAAAAACCTACTAACCCAGGAATTGCCAGTCCGCTGATCGCGATGACACCTACCAGCATTGTGAATGCAGTGATGGGCATCTTTCTCCAGAGCCCGCCCATTTTTGGCATTTCTTGTTCGTGGTGGCAGCCGTAGATCACACTACCAGAACACAGGAACATCAGGGACTTGAAGAATGCATGAGTGATCAGATGAAACAGCCCGGCTCCCCAGCCGAAGACGCCCAAGCCCAGCATCATGTATCCAAGCTGGCTAATGGTGGAATAGGCCAGAACCTTTTTGATGTCGGTTGCAACAATCGCGATTGTCGCCGCCATAAACAAAGTAATACAGCCGACATAGGCAATCGTCAGGAGCACTTCCTGCACGAACATCGGATAGAAACGACCAACCAGATAGACACCCGCGGCGACCATCGTTGCGGAATGCACCAAGGCACTCACCGGCGTCGGACCTTCCATCGCGTCCGGAAGCCACGTTTGCAATGGAAACTGTGCACTCTTACCAATGCAGCCCGCGAATACTCCCAGGCCTGCTACCACGAGCAATGCATAGGGAATCGTCTTACCACCAAGAGGTTCGCCAGTCGCCGTAACGGCACCGATCTGAACATCACCTGATTCTGCATCTCGCAGCACATTGCCGGTTTCGTCGCGAGGCAGCATCTGAAACAAGCCAGCCTGAACGACTTCGCCATTTTCGTTGAAGGTTTCGCCAAAACGGAAGGTGCCGAAGAATGTCCACAGCACCATCAATCCGATGAGAAACCCGAAGTCACCGACACGGTTCATGATGAACGCTTTGTTCGCAGCGTTACTAGCCGACTTGCGTTCTGTGTAGAAGCCAATCAACAGAAAGCTGCAGATACCGACCAGTTCCCAGAAGATGAACACCTGAAAGATGTTGCCCGCCAGAACCAAACCCAGCATCGAAAAGCAAAACAGCGACAGGAATGCAAAGAACCGGTAATAGCGGCCCGGACGATGCACATGATGGCCATTCGACAAGTGAGCGTTGTGATCAATGTACTCTTCAGTCAGCTCTTCCGACATGTAGCCCATTGCAAACAAGTGGATGCATGTCGCAATGAAAGTGACCATTGTGAACATCACCAGCGTCAGGCTGTCGATGTAGTAGTCGAGCGAGACTTCCAAGCTGCCGAATCTGGCAAGATGGTAAAGTGTTCCGGAGTAGATCGTTTGCCCGCGAATTGCGGCTGCCGGATGGGAGTCATGGGAATTCTGAGAGTTATGCGAATCTCCGGCGGCGTGCTCTGTTGCGGCGTGGTTCTCAGCGGCGTGATCGGCCACGTGCATTACAGTCCATTGGTTCGAATTCCCCCAGATCAGCAGCGCGCTGAGACTGCAGAGAAAACCGATCCCAATACAACCGACGGACATCCATGCGGCGACGCGGCTCTTTCGTGATCCCCAGAAGCCACCGAAGATCTCCACGGCAAATCCGGCAAGCGGAAGCAGCCATGCGATCATCAACAGGTTTCTTAGTGTTTCGCCAACCATGGGTATTCCAGAAAACCAGCGTGCTTAAATCTTGAACAGGTAGTACGGCGTTTACAGGCCGTCGTAAACAATCCGAACGGCCTGAGAAGACCGTTCCAGAAACTTATCAGCCTTTCAGCTTGTTCGCTCGATCCACATCAATTGTCAGAAAGTTGTTGTAGAAGTTGAGCGCGATAGCCAATGCCACAGCCGCTTCGGCAGCCGCTAGCACAATTACAAACAAAGAGAACACCTGACCGTCCAAACCAAGATCTGTGAATCGCGAAAAAGCAACGAAGTTGACGTTGGCTCCGTTGAGAACCAGTTCAACACCCATCAAAACCCCGATACCGTTGCGTTTTGTAGCCATGCAGACAACGCCGCAGACAAACAGCACAGCACCGACGAATAAATAGGAATTCAGATCAGCCGTCATGGAAGATCACCCTCAGATATTTCAAATCTCAAATTACAAAAATCTGAAATCGAATTAACATTCAGCCCGTCGTTTTGCACGAGCCAGATAAGCAGCGCCAATTAAAACTACCAGCAAATGCACAGACACAATTTCAAATGGTAAAAGATAACCAGGAGAAAGAGTGTCACCGTCAGTCGTTGAATCTTTATCCGGGCGACTACCAAGGAGACTCAATCCCAACGGACGCAATGTATTGCCCGTTGACACAACATGACTGGCGGCCGTGATGGTTTCTGGTGATGGGTCACGCCACTTGACACCGTTGAGCGACGCAAACACTACCAATAGAAACAACAAACCCACGCAACTTCCCATCACAATTTCACCGGACGAAGTTGTAATCTTCAGATAAGGACCACTTGCTGTCAGCATCACACCAAACACCAGCAACACCAAAGTGCCACCCACGTAGATCAGCAACTGGGCTGCACCAACGAAATCTGCATTTGCAAGAAAGAACAGCGCAGAAGTGCTGCCCAAAGCGATAATCAGCCAGAACGCCATTCGAACAACGGTCTGACTAAAGACCACAGCCAATGCACTCAGGCAGGTCGCCAGAGCAAATACCGTAAAGAGGAAGGATTCGCCGTTCACTGCACAACTCCTTCCGACTCAATTTCGTTCGATCCCGGAACTACCAAACCAACATCAACTCGCGGTTCAACAGTCACTGCCACACCACCATTGCCTTGGCGTGTTTCCTGTAGACCCAAGGCGGCTCTGTCACCGACTGGTTCTGTCCAGGTTGACCGCCCCATTGCGGAGACCAGTACGATTGGCCACAGCGTAGCACCAAGAAACAAGAAGCAACTGATTGGAACCAAATATTTCAGACAGGTTGTAATCACCTGATCGATTCTCAAGCGAGGCAAAGTCCATCGCAGCCAAACCTGTACAAAGACTCCAAAGCTCGCCTTGGCAGCAAAAATGCCAGCACCGATCACGTTGGCGAGATATCCGACCGCTGCCGAACCACTACCGTCAGCCCCTGCACTGCGAGCTGCGTACAAAGCGTTGTCGATGGGAGCCAATCCGGTATTCCAACCACCCAAAAACAGAATCGATGCGATCCCACACACGGCAAACATGCTGGCATATTCACCCATGAAGAAGAACGACCAACGCATACCACTGTATTCCGTGTGAAAGCCACCCACAAGCTCACTCTCAGCTTCCGCGAGGTCGAAAGGAGCACGCTTACAGCCAGCAGTTGCAACCACAAAGTAAACAAAGAACGCGATGAATGTGAAAGGATCATGGAACATGAACCAGTTCGTAAACCAGCCACGTTGCATTCCGCCGATTTCACCAAGATTCAGCGATCCAGCAGCGATCACAGGCACCAATGAACAAATCGCGAGTGGAATTTCGTAGCTCACCATCTGAGCCGCTTCACGCATCCCACCGAACAGCGACCATTTCGAACCGCTGGAATAGCCGGCCATGATGATGCCGAATACTTCCAGAGACAGGATCGCCAATATAATGAACAGACCACAATCCGCTGCAACTGCAACCCACCCATCACTAAACGGTAACACCATAAATGCAGAGAAAGCAGCGACACAGACGATATATGGGGCCGACCTGAACAGCATCGAATCTGCTGCCGACGGACACAGATCTTCTTTTTGAACGAGCTTTATGCCGTCAGCCAGCGATTGCAGCCAGCCAAACATTCCTCCCACACGAGTTGGCCCAAGCCGGTCCTGGATACGCCCAGAAACCTTACGCTCCAGCCAGATGAAGGCGAACGGCGAAACGGCGAAGACGTGTACCAGCAGTACCGCATGAATAACAGCAGCAATCACATACTGCCATCCACCAAATACCTGGAAGAATTCAGCGATAGATTGAGCGGCGAACATCATGGATCACACACCCGCAAACAGGTCAAACAGTCCGTCTTCATTGGCAGCGAGCACGAACAGTGTACCCGTCCTGACAGCAACTGTAATTAAAATCGTCACCCTGTTTACAATCATGCAAAACACGAAAGTAACGATCGCTCCCACGGAGGCGGCGGGACTATGACAAAACAACTTTCTCTCTGCAACCAACTGCAAACAGCTTTCGAATCCGACGCTCACGTTCCATCGTGTGAGACGATCGAAGAAAGTGTTTCCCGTCACTGGGAACTGTTGCCATGTAAGATGTCACGGAATAAATTAACTTCAGTGCGCAGTCTACTTCTTCGGGCCAAACCACGAAATCAGCGCAGGCAGAATGACAAGGTCACCAAGCAGTGCAAATCCGATCGTCAGCGCTCCCATCGTGGCAAAGATATGATGGTCTCTTGAATCGCTGAACGCAACGGTTGAGAAACCTGCGACGAGCACCACTGTGGTCATGACAAGTGATACACCGACGCCCGTAAATGCCCGACGAATCGCGGTTTCGCGGTCTTCAGTTTTCTGACTTTCCTCTTCGTATCGCGACAGAAAATGGATCGTGTCATCGACGGCGATTCCAAGACACACCGTAAACGCACAAACGCTGACAAGTTCCAGATTGTACCCCGCGAATACCAACCAGGTTCCTGTGACGGCAAGCGGAAATACGTTCGGAAAAAACGAAATCAAGCCAATCCGCCAGGATCGATAGGCCAACGACAGGACGATCAGAATTATGAACGAAGCTGTGCCCAGACTTGCCGCCAAATCCACTACAATTTGATAGAGATTCTTCCAGCGCCAGATGGCATCTCCTTCCAGTTGCAGCTCAAATTGCGGATGCTTCGCCGCGATGTCCACAAGCCCGGATTCCAGCCGTGTGAAGACCGGTCCGAATTTAGCGATGCCTATATCCTGGACTCGGAAATTCACCACCGCATTACCATTTTCAGGGGTAAAAAAAGCCCGTTTTAGCGGTGGTGGAAGCAGTTCCAGCATCATCATGCGATCACCGTAGTCTCCATCGCCCGGCAGAGATTCGACGAGATTTTTGATCGACAATGGATAGCCAATCAATGGCTCGGTATGCAGCAGGTCGTCAACTTCTGAAATCACCTGCAGGATTTCCGGCGAAGTGTCGCCAATCTCCTTGGTCCAATGCACATCAACACGAGCAAACTCAAGCCCGCCCAGCACCTGATCCATATGATTCAGAGCCTGATACGCTTCGCTGTGTTCCGGCAACGAGTTGACTCGACGCTCATCAGGCCGCAACGTCAACGAAATCCCGATACACACAAACGTTGCCACAATGCCAGCGATGCTGACCGCACGCGGATACTTCAAAACGACTTCAACCAGTTCACCAATCCGAGTCAGGTTTTGATCAATCAGGCTTTTGTCGTGCCCCAGATGAATCTTGCTGCCCAGCCATGTGGAACAGACCAGAGGAATGATGGTCACGACCGCAACGAACATCAGCGTGACGCCGATCACACTGCACCAGCCAAAATCCTGAACCCAAACATTATGAGCCAACGCCAATGAGCCCAAACCGATGGCCGTTGTGAGCGACGTTAAAAGGCATGCGAATCCGACTTGCTGGACTCCGTTCTTCGCGGCGTCTCGCTGAGTCAACCCGCTTGCTCGCAGTTTGCGAATCTGCACCGTCAGATGCACGCCATCTGTTAGTCCCACGAGACTCACCAGCACCGGCAGAATGACGTCATTGAACGGATTGTCCTGCAGATTGAAGAACTTCAAAAAACCGAGCGTCCAGAAGACGCCCACGATCGGGGCGAGCGAAACGATCAACACGGCTCGGATGCCGCGAAACAAAATAATGGCCATGACAAAAATCGCGCCGTAGCCTATTAATTGGTATTTCAACTGATTCGCTTCGTGAGATTCCATCGCCGTGATATAAGCTGGCATGCTGCCTGTGACCTGGAAGGTAATCGGCACATCAGGAAAATCCGCCGCCGCTTTCTCAGCTGCCTGCCGCAGTAAGATCGTGCATTGTTCGTTGGAACGGATGTAGTCTCGGTCAAACGTCACCAATAGGAGCATCGTCTGGCCGTCTTTCGACAGCAATTGACCGCCGACCAACGGATGCTTCATCGCCTTTTCCTGAGCAGCCGCAAATCGCTCAGCGGATGCTTCTGACCTGGGAAAAAGTGGCTCGGGCAGCCCAAAGATATTCAGAATTGGAACCCTATCCATCCATAAAATCGATTGAACATAGTCGATCTTTTCCAGTTCATCCACAATATGACGCATCGCCTTCGCGCCGGCCGGTGTAAAGAACTGCGGCGACTGCACGACAAGCACGGCATCCGAGCCAGATAGGCTCACCGGGTCCACGTCGGGGACTTCTCGACGTTGTGTTTCAGGCTCCAACGCGCCGTTTTGCTTTCCGGCGTTGCTGTTTTTGGCCGCAGGCTGCTCGACATTTGGTTTCGGAGAAAGAAATATCTGCCGCACCCAATCCGGCCGAGTATGCCCAATCACTGACAGGACTGTGATCATCATCACAGCCAGAAACGTGTATCCGCGATGATCCACGGTCCATGCCATGAATCGGTCAAAGGCTGATTTCATAAACGATTAGGTTCCTGGCTCGACCGGTCACATCGGGGGTCATCACATAAACTGGGGTCAGGTCTCTTTGTTGACTGTGTATCCGGGCGTTGGTAGCCTATGATTACATGTTCGCAGTGATCTGCTATGCCAAGACCACCTCGCGCTGACGAAGCTTAAGGATTGTACCACGTTCTGATTCGTGGCAATCTCCGGGCGGAAATTTTTCAGAAAGACGAGGATTTCGCCGCCTTGGTGCAGATTCTGCATGAAGGGCTGGAGGTTCACGACGTAGAACTTGACCAAGTTTGGCTGTCCGCGCAGCAAGGCAAGCCACTGGGCGACTATGCGTGGCTGGAATCGGCGGCGCGACCGCTCAACCTTGAATCCACCATACGTCCTCGATGTCGATCACAAGTTCGTATTCCAAAGTAGCCAACCGATGTCGCAAACAATGAAGTCTGACCCTTGGTATGATGTTTTCAAAACAGCTTTCTTTGCAGCAAGCCTGCTGCTTGCCCAACTGACGTGCCTTGCGGAGGCTACGAAACCTCCTGCAACTCCCGGAGTGTCGCGGGCGTTTCTACTGAAGACGCTGGATGGTCAAAGCGTGGACGTCAAGCCGGTGGATTCTGGTGTGACGGTAATTTGCTTTCTTGGCACTGAATGTCCGCTCGTGCAGTTGTACAGCCTGCGGCTTTCGAAAATGGCCGACGAATTCCAGGATCGTGGCGTGCGGTTTGTTGCCGTCAACAGTAACTGTCATGACGCGGTTGAAGACATTCAGAAGTTTCTCGAACGCCAACCGCTTTCGTTTCCGCTTGTCCGAGACGAGGGAAATATTGTAGCCGACCAGTTTGGTGCCACGCGAACTCCCGAAGTCTTTGTGCTGGATCACAAGTTGAACATTGTTTATCAAGGACGCATTGATGATCAGTACGAACCCGGCGTCGCGCGGAATTCAGCGAATCGCGAAGATTTACGAGTCGCGATCGAAGAAACATTGGCCGGTAAAATCGTGTCGATCGCAAAAATCGATGCTGTCGGCTGTCTGATCGGAAAAGTACGGCCGATGAAAGATGCGGCGACAGAGTCAACTCAGACCTCCACCGTGACGTATTCCAAAGACATCAGTCGCGTCATACAGAAGCATTGTCTGGAGTGTCATCGGGACGGCGAGATCGCTCCGTTTTCGCTGGAGTCATATGAAGATTTGGTTGGTTGGGCCGACACTTCGATGGAAGTCATCGACAACGGACGCATGCCGCCGTGGCATGCGGACCCGAAGTTTGGCCACTTTGCGAACGCTCGGCAAATGCCCGAATCCGACAAACTGCTGCTGCGAGATTGGATCGCGTCGGGCAAGCAAGAAGGTAATTCGGCGGATCTGCCGGAACCCTTCGAATATCCACAGGGTTGGCAGTTTGACGGCGAGCCAGACGTTGTCATAAATATGCGAAATCGCCCATTTGCCGTCGCGGCAGAAGGCACGATAGAGTACCAATATTTCGTTGTTGATCCAAAATTGACAGAAGACAAGTGGGTCACGGCGGCTCAGATTATTCCTGGAAATCGAGCTGTCGTGCATCATGCGATTGTGTTTGTTCGTCCGCCGGATGGATCGGAATTTCGCGGCATCGGCTGGCTGACGGCTTATGTTCCGGGACAGCGACTGGTAGAAATGCCGCCCGGTCACGCTCGAAAAATTCCAGCGGGATCGCATCTTGTCTTCCAAATGCATTACACAGCCAATGGTACCGAGCAGGAAGATACGACGAAAATCGGCATGGTATTCACGAAGCCCGAAAATGTGACCGATCAGGTCATTACGCTTGTAGGCATCGATCAGGAATTCGAAATTCCTCCGCATGCAGCAAATCATGAAGTCCGTGGGAAAGTTCGCTGGCTGCCCAAAGGCGGTCGAGTTCTCGGTGTGGCCCCGCACATGCATGTGCGTGGAAAGTCGTTTGAGCTCACTGCTGACCACAATGGCCAGTCGGAAACACTGCTGCGTGTGCCAAACTACGACTTCAATTGGCAACATTCGTACGTGCTGACGGATCCGTTGCGAACGGACAACATCAGCAATATGCGATTCAAAGTCACGTTCGATAATTCTGCGGGGAATCCATTTAATCCAGACCCATCGCAATGGGTGACATGGGGAGATCAGACCTGGGAAGAAATGGCCGTGATGTTTTTGGAAGTCGCAGAACCGCTGAATCCAGTGACGACCGAAGAACCCGGTGCCATCGCTAACACAACGACCTTAGAGAACGACGCGACGGAACGTACGGCAAAAATACAGAAATTTGTGGATGATTTCTTTGCACAGATGGATGCAAATGAAGACGGCGTGGTTGCTCGGAAAGAAGCGCCAATCGCGTTTCGTGGTTCGTTCAGTCGCTTTGACAGCGACAGTAACGACCGCGTAACAATGGAAGAAGTCCGTGCGGTGGCGGAACGTAAAATTCAGTGACGCAGGCGCTGTGGAATCAAAGGCTGTGAAATCCCGCCGGGACGATCTGCGACAGCCTGCCGTCGTAAAGAACTGGAGTGTCTACAGTACGTTTATCCGCAGCGAGAAGCGGCAGGAGTTTGGGATAGTCCCGAAATGGCCGAAAGTCTTGACGACTTTCGCTACGTTTCTTCCAGTGCTTCCCAACGAACGAAGCAGTGCGTCAGATCTCCGTCGATCTTTGCGAGTTCAGCGGCGGCTTTGGTGATTCGGTCGCCGCCGGATTGGTAAAATCCGGGGACAGCCATTTCTGCGTGAAGTTCCTTCTGGCGTTTTTCCAGAGACGCAATTCGTTCGGGCAGTTCGTCCAATTCTCGCTGCTCTTTGAAACCCAGCTTCTTTGATTTCACGGCGACGATCGTTGAAGCGGAAGCCGAAGTTGCAGCCGCCTTCACGGAATCATCAAAGTAGTCGGAAGCCATATCACGAGCCGTCGTTTCGCGCTGGTCTTTGTTGCGCAGCCAGTCGTCATATCCGCCGTCGTATTCGCCGATCTCGCCATTGCCTTCGAACACGATTGTACTGGACACAACATTATTCAAAAACGCGCGATCGTGGCTGACCAACAGGACTGTGCCATGGAACGTCGGCAGCATTTCTTCAAGTAATTCCAGAGTTTCTGCATCAAGGTCGTTTGTTGGTTCGTCGAGAACCAAAATGTTGGCGGGCTTTGCCATCATCTTGGCCAGCAGCAACCGATTGCGTTCGCCCCCGCTTAGAAATTTCACGAGCGTTTGGGCGCGTTCTGGGGAAAACAGGAAATCCTGCAGGAATCCCATGATGTGCCGCTTCTGGTCGTTGATCATCAGGAAGTCGGTGCCGTCGCTGATATTTTCGCGAGCGGATTTTGTATCATCGAGTTGATTACGGAGCTGATCAAAATAGCCGACAGCGAGATTTGTGCCCTGACGAACTTTGCCTTCGGTGGGAATTAACTGCCCTAGCAGAATCCGCAGCAGCGTGGATTTTCCAGCTCCGTTTGGGCCAATAATGCCGATGCGATCGTTGCGAAACACGGTCGTCGTGAAATTGCGAATGACGGGTTCGCCACCGAACGTGTGAGTTACGTTTTCCAGTCGCGCGACAAGTTGTCCCGATCGTTCTGCTTCCTGCAAAAACATTTTCGCCGTACCGACCTTTTTTCTTCGTTCGCGACGCTGATCCCGCATTTCGTTCAACGCTCGTACGCGGCCTTCGTTACGACATCGGCGAGCTTTAACGCCCTGTCGAATCCAGCGTTCTTCTTCTGCGAGCTTCTTATCAAACTGAGCCTGTTCGACGGATTCCGCTGCAAGCAACTGATCTCGGCGAACCAGGAATGTTTGATAGTCGCAAGTCCAGTCGAACAAGCGACCGCGATCGACTTCAACAATGCGATCGGCGATGTCCTGCAGAAACACGCGGTCGTGAGTAACAAAGATCAGCGTTCCATCAAAGCGTTTCAGAAATCCCTGTAGCCAGATGATCGAGGTGATATCCAGATGGTTGGTGGGTTCGTCCAGCAACAGAATATCAGGCTCGCGAATCATGGCCGCTGCCAGCAAGACGCGACGCTTCAGTCCGGCCGAAAGCGACGAATACTTTTCGTCCGCAGGAAGCTGCATATCATCCAGCAATGCGTCAAGACGATCTGAAGCGGACCACTCGTTGGCGTCTGCCAGAGCGTTACTGGCGTCTTCGTAGGCTTTCAATTCTTTTGGGGTAAGTTCGATACCTTCATGCAACTTATGTCCAATGTTGCGATAATTGCTGACAGCAACGGCCAGTGGGCCGAATCCTTCAGCAGCAACTTCGAACGCCGTTTGATTGCCTTTGGACGGAACTTCCTGGTCCAATCGCGCGACGACTGCCCGGGCCTGAAGATCCACCGAGCCATCATCCGGCTTCAGCAGGCCAGCGATGAGCTTCATGAGTGTCGATTTTCCGGCCCCGTTGCGACCGACAAGGCCAATTCTTTCGCCTCGCTCAATATGCAGCGTAATCCCGTCCAGCAGGGTGGGGTTGGAATAAGTAAACGACAAATTGTTCAAACTGAGGAGTGCCATAGGTGGGGACTGTAGCCGAACCGCGGCGTCAGGCGAACGGCGGCAGCATGAATTATCACGGACGGAACAAGTGAATGGTGTGGCGAGCAGCTTAGGAGTGTGCTAGAGTCGGAAAGCAGAAAAATGATTCCGGCATTACACGAAAGTATTGATTCGATGGATCTACGCGAAAAAGGGGCTCAGGATTGGTTCAAAAAGGGGACTGAGGCCATGAATCACAAAAACTGGGACTACGCAATCGAAGCCTTCGGAAAATGTGTCGCCCTGATGCCAGAACTATTGCTTTATCGCCAGTCGAAACATGGCTGTATTCGCAAGAACTTCAACGACAACGGTTCCGGCGCGAAAATGGCTGGTATGCGTCTGATGGGTATTCGCGGCCGAATTAAGAAATGCCGGATGCAGAAGGACTGGAAAGGAGTCGAAGCAGCCGCTGAGGAAGGCTTGCTCGTCAATCCCTGGGACGCTCAGTTGATGTACGATCTGGGGGAAGCCTGCCAGACTCAAAAAAACAACAACGTGGCCCGCTACGCGCTGGAGCGTGCGGTGGAATACGACAAAAACAATATTGAATACAACAAGCGTCTCGGTTTCCTGCTGGTGGAGCTTCGCGACTACAAACCTGGGCGGGCTTGTTTTGAGCGTATTTACAAACTGGATTCCAATGACGGCGAAGCTCGCAGCATGATGAGTCGCATTGACGCCGAATCGACAATGGATCGCGGCGGATACGACAATGCCGAGAATACCCGCGATGTCAAAGTGGAAGCACCCGCAGCACCGGTGAACGCTTATGAAGCGGACCGCCAGGCTCGCAAGGGAGTTCAGAAATCGGCCGATGCTCCGGGAGAATCCGAAGAGGCTGACCTTTTGCACGCCATTCGCAAAGATCCAAAGAATCTCAATCACTATCTGAAGCTGGCGGATCTCTACATCAAGGAACGGCAGTTCGGGAAAGCTCAGGATCAGTACAACAAAGCATTGGAGATTTCAAACAACGCAGAAATTCGTGAACAGCTCAACGAGCTGCAATTGACGATGCTGAAAAATGATCTTAGCGAAGCAATCGATCGAGCTCGCAAGAATCCCGGCAAAGAACGTTTGGTCGAAAAGGCCAAGGCATTAAAAGAGGATTTGCTGGCCAAAGAAATTGAATTCTTCACGTACAGCGTGGAGCTGCATCCCAATGATATGAAGAAAAAATACGATCTTGCTCAGCGTTTGATGACGAATAAGGCGCCAAGCAAGGCGATCCCTTTGCTACAGCAGGCTGTGTCCGATCCGCGTATCAAGGTTGAAGCCCTCGTCATGCTGGGCGAATGTTTTGCGAAGGACGGTAAGCTGGATCTTGCGAGACGTCAATTCGAAAAAGCGCTTGATGGTCTGAGCGGCACCGACAAGCCGGATGCTTTCAAGTCGGCTCATTATTATCTGGGCCGCATCTATGAAAAGAACAAAAAACGAGACCAGGCAGAACATCACTACGGTGAAATTCTGGCTGTGGACTATGAGTACAAGGATGTGCTGAAACGCCTGGAAGGTCTCGGCGGCGAAGAAGGCTCGGGCGGCATCAGCGACTGATTTGATTTTCTGAATCACGGCACGCGGCCAGAAATGAGGTCCGCGTTCCGAGGCAGGAGCCTTCGCCTCCTACTCTTAATTCTATTCTTAATCCTACCTGAATGGCGGACCATGATTAGGACTAAGATTGGCTGTCTTTAAGTCGAACGGCAGAATCAGTTCTACCAACCGATGTGGTCGTGTCGAAGGAATTCGACCTGGGACAGGTCGAACTACGTAGGCAGATCTGTGTCAGATCTGCATCCTTCAGCATGGTCGATCGCAAGTGGTCAGCTGGACGCAGACTTTTGCATTGGTCAATCTTTTCCTGCCGCTCGCACAATTCAAGGACTCGAGGAGACACAAATGAATTCCGCAGCTCGACCACTACCAAAGATGACTGAGGCTGAATACGTCAAATGGGAACGTCTACAGACTGTTCGCCATGAGTTTTGGCGCGGTGAAATTTTTTCTCAGGCGGGAGGAACGCGGCGGCATAGTCTTGTCGGGTCCAATACGCTTGGCGAGGTTCGCCAGTTACTGAAGGGCCACGCATGCCAGGCTCATGGCCGCGACATGCGAGTGCATATTGAGGCAACGGGTTACCATGCCTATCCGGACGTTTCAGTCGTCTACCCGCCGATGCGGACGATGAAATAACAAATCCGGTTTTGGTTGTGGAAGTTCTCTCCCCTTCAACTGCGGATTTTGATCGTGGTGGCAAGTTTGGGCACTATCGTCAGATTCCTTCGTTGAAAGAATATCTGGTCCTGTGGCAGGATGAAGCTCGAGCGGAACACCATTCTCGCACCGACGAAGGGCTCTGGTTGCTGCGCGAGGTCATCGGAATCGACAAGTCGCTGCAACTGAAATGTCTGACTCGACCGCTTGAGCTGCGCGATGTCTACGACAAAGTCGAGTTCGACGGAAGCTGAAAGTCCAGCCCTTCAAATTGCCAGGACGACACCCAGAATCACTGAATTCTGAATCACGTTGCGATCACTGGCCATGATGATATCGATAAGCGGAGCGAAGCCCGTGCTCTGCACATATTCAAGGGACATCGTGACGCTCGGATGTGGGATGTATCGCAGGCCAGCCACAAATTGACGATTGAATTCGAATTGTGACCCGACCGGTCCTTGCGTGCCTTCGCTGTAACTTGCCGACAATCGTAACGGGCGGCCGATCCAGGCTAAGTCATGAGCGGCCTCCGCCTTCCATGCTGTCACATTGGCGGCTGTGGCTGGCCAGGGGTTGATTGTTCGGGCAATTTCTCCTTCAAAGATCCATGGGCCGAGCACAAGTTGAGTGTTTGCGTCCCACGCACCGTTCATGGGGCCAGTCACATTCGGATTTGTATGTTCTGCAACGGCCGCGTCATAGATTGTGCCGTCAAGAAACCCGCCGCCGACGGCCCATGTGACGTTGTTCGCCAACGGCATTTCGTATCGCATGTTGGCGGCAAAGTTGTTGATGTGGCCTTTTTGTTAGGAATCCACAACGCGAATTCCACGGCTTCCATTGAGTGCTGTCAAATTCACGGTGAGTCCATTCTGTGAATAGCCAACACCTGCTCCTTCAGCCAACGGAGCAAAGTAGTGCCACACCATGGATTGAGAAAATGGACTCAGCGTTCCCATGTCGCCAAAGTTTACAGTCTTCTTTCCAATCCACGCATACAGTGGAGATTGACTTAGATCACCAAACGTCACATAAGCCTGACGCATTTGGAAACTACCCTGAGACATCAAAAGTATTTCTTTTTCCGATTGCCGATTCACGAAATCCAGCAGCGGACGTGTCATCGTTGAGTTCAATCGCAACAGTCCACCAGGAAATGACGACGCTTGCTCAGTCCCTTGGTTTGATGTCGAATATGGCGTAAATGAATCAGAGGGTATCAGCGATTCATTGGAAAATTGCGGTTCGGTTGGATACGAGTCGCCGGCCATTGTCCCAGCAGGTGAAGAATAGACGGGAGCCTCAAAATTCGAAAATGAATGCCCCCCATAACGCCCCTGCGCGTGGGCTGGTTTTGAAAGTCCAATGGCAATCAGAGAAAAACACAGTGCGAAATTGCAAAGTCTTGATCTCATGTTGAAATGAACCTTAAGGCCAACATCAGGACAGTCGTTGAGACAACGAATTTGGAAAGATATGACCGTTGTATCGGTTGTGCCAGCAATGCAAATTCACAATTCGCTGTTACGTGCGTCGTCCTTGCATGGTATGTGCGGTCAGGCTGGGTAGTAACATCCGCCGTGTTTCAGCACTTGGCAGTTCGTCTTCGGCAGTGTTTGCCGGTGCGCAGTGCTGCTATTTTTTCTTTGGTGGACGGAACTGATGCGTCGGATTGCCAAACACGGATTCGGCCGCTTCCATTAACGTTTCAGAAAGTGTTGGATGAGCGTGGATTGTATCGGCGAGATCACGCGCAGTGGCACCCATCTCAATGGCAAGCACGGCTTCTGCAATCATTTCACCGGCACCCGGGCCGACAATTCCGATGCCAAGGATTCGCTGCTTGAGTGGCTCAACAATCAACTTGGTCAGTCCTTCAGTACGAGCCAGCGTTTGTGCTCGACCAGATGCCGCCCACGGAAAACGATGAACCGTGAATTCTTTTCCCTGAGCCTTGGCTTCGGTTTCTGTGATGCCGGCCCATGCAAGTTCCGGATCGGTAAACACAACAGCCGGAATGGCAATGTTGTCAAATTCCACAGGCTCACCCAATAGGGTTTCCGCTGCAATCTTTGCTTCACGTGTGGCCTTATGAGCCAACATGGGCTCTCCGGCCACGTCACCGATCGCCATCAATTTCGGATCCGCAGTGCGTTGGTTCTTGTCGATTTTGATAAAGCCTTTTTCGTCGATTTGCACCTTTGTCAATTCCAGTCCAAGGCCACGGCTGTTTGGCCGCCGTCCGACAGAAATCAGAACTCGATCAAAGGTCTGTTGTGGTTCAACGCCTTCACCTTCCAGGCTCGCGATGATCCCTGCTGAAGTTGGCTCCAGTTTTGCCACCTTGGTGTTCAAATGGATGGCTTTGAATTGATGAGCCAAGCGTTTTTGCAGCGGTGTCACAAGGTCACGATCTGCGCCAGGCAGAAGTCCACTGGTCATTTCTACGACGGTGACTTCTGTGCCGAGAGCTGCGTAGACCGATCCCATTTCCAGACCGATATAGCCACCTCCGACAACGAGCAGTTTCTTTGGGATATCTTTCAATTCCAACGCGCCAGTCGAATCCATGATGCGATCGTCGCCAAGAGCGAACATTGGTGGAATCGCGGGCTGCGAACCGGTGGCAATGATACAATGGTCAAATGACAGCGTCCGGGTTGTTCCTTCTGCAGTTTTGACTTCCAGAGTCTCTGAGTTCAGAAACGTGCCACGGCCCTTCAGCAGTTCGACACCGCGTGCTTTGCAAAGAGCTTCGATGCCGCCGGAGAGCCCACTGACAACGTTGTTCTTGAAAGCCCGTAGTTTGTCGAGATTAATTGTGGGCTTCGAAAAAGTGATGCCGCATTCTTCTGATTCCGCCGCTTCGTTAATCAGCTTGGCGACGTGCAAAAGAGCTTTGGATGGGATGCAGCCGCGATGAAGACAGACACCGCCTGGTTTGACTCCATCATCAATGAGGATCACTTTCATGCCATGGTCTGCCGCTGCAAACGCAGCCGGATATCCGCCAGGACCGCCACCCAATACGACCAGTTGAACATGTTGATCAGCCATTGAAACCGAGTGCTCCTAAGCGATGGCCCACGCGAAAGCGCGCCGATTGCTGTTGCCTAAATTTATGCCAGTGCTTGCCTCAACTCCACACGCGTCGTTGAGAGATACTGTTTTCACGGCGAACTGTAGTGAATTCGAGACAAATTTTCAAAAGCTGTTCGGCTGTCTCAGAATTGCTTGAGGCAGAAACTGCTACTTCCAAAACCAAATATCAATGTCAATATATAGTCGTTGGGCAAGTCCATCCTGGTGATTCGGCAATTCCGAATCGCTCCGAGAATAGATTTCAGTGGGATTTGGTTATGGATCTGTTGACGTGAAACCGAAAACAGACATAATTCGCCGCCGGACCGGACGTGATCGAAGAGTTGGTGTATCAAATTTTCTCGTTTGACCGTCTAAAGGCAGGTTTTGCAGACCGCAAGACTTCTCGAAACCGCCATTTTTTTTTAAGTCACTCACTGAGGGACTTTGATCTACGGTGGATTCGCTACAATTTGGTCGCGTTCCAGCCGATGGAACATTTGCATTGCGGGTGTAGCTCAGTTGGTAGAGCACCACGTTGCCAACGTGGTTGTCGAGGGTTCGAGTCCCTTCACCCGCTCTTTTTTCGTTGCCTTTCGGATGATATGAGGGGCTTTGATAAAAGGGCCAAAAACCAATTGATTAAGATCCTTCAAGGGTACTTGGTGCTGTTGGTTCCTGACCCTGTTCTCAAAGAATGCCGTGGCGAATCCGGTGCGGTTGCGATGGTTTGAATGATCTTGAAGAGGTTTCAGAATGAGTTCTGACTTGGCAGGGCAGGCAGTTGCGGACGGCGAAGAAGTCGGTTCCCGGATGGCGTTAAAGGTTGAGATCAAAGACGTCGGTTCCTGCCGCAAGCATATCTCCGTGACGGTTCCTGAGAGTGATATTCGCACAATTCGCGAAGAGGCACTGGGAGATCTTTCCGGGAAAGCACAGGTTCCTGGTTTTCGAGTTGGCAAAGTTCCAGTCGCTTTGCTGGAAAAACGTTTCAAGAAAGAAATCGCTTCGGACATCAAACAGAAAGTTTTGATGGCAAGCCTGGAGCAGCTTTCTGGCGACAGCAAGATTGAGCCGATCAGTGAGCCTCGAATTGACGTCGATAGTCTGGATATTCCCGAATCCGGCGATTTTCACTACGAGTTCGAAGTTGAAGTTCGGCCTGAATTTGATCTTCCGGAATACAACGGAATCACAATCAGACGATCGTCAAGTGAGCCGACGGACGAAGATATTGCTGAATACAAGCAAGATTTCCTCAATTCTTCCGCTGAACGAGTGACTGTTGATCAGCCTGCGGCATCTGGTGACTATGTTATCTGCGATCTTACCTTCGTTCATAGCGGAAAGACGATCCGCGAAGCCCGCGAACAGGGTTTGCGTGTCATGGATCAATTGGACTTTCAGGACGCTGTTCTTGAAGGTTTTGACAAGTTGATGGTCGGAGCAAAAGCTGGCGAGACGCGACATGCGGATATTCAGATTTCACTGAATTCACCTGTCATCGAAATGCGTGGGGAGACTGTCGCTGCAACGTTTGCGGTCACGGAAGTTCAGCAATCTCAAGCGGTAGTGATTGACAAGGAATTCTGCGAGCGATTAGGTGCCAGTTCTGAAGAGGAACTGGAGACCATGCTGCGAAGTGCCGTGGCACGGCAATTCGAGTACGCACAGCGTCAAGAAACCAGAAGTCAGGTATTGGAGCAGATCATGGCTTCCGCTGATTGGGATCTTCCCGAATCAATGGTTCGTCAGCAAACAGAAAATGCACTTCGCCGCGAAGTGTTGGAAATGTCTCAAGCTGGTTTTACCCGCGAACAAATCATGGCTCGTGAGAATAAGATCCGCCAAGACGCGCTTCGAACGACAACACAAGCTCTGAAAGAGCACTTTGTTTTGGACAAAATTGCGACAGTTGAAGACATTGAATGTCTGAGTTCAGACGTGGATCACGAATTGCTGATGATGTCATTTCAGACGCAAGAATCAGTTCGTAAGATCCGCGCTCGTCTGGTAAAAAATGGCATGATGGAAAATCTGACCGCCCAGTTGCGTGAACGCAAGGCCGTCGATTTCATCTTGCAGAATGCCGCATTTATTGATGTGCCTCGCAAGAAGACGAAGAAAGAAAATCAGTCGTCTGTACGTTTCGCAATCTGCGGAAACATGTCTTCCAGCCTTATTGACGATGCCGCTGCTGCAACCAGCGAAGACGAAACTTGATAAAGTGACTGTTCCAAAGCGACAGGCGCGCGTAGGATAACGCAGCGCCTGTTTTTTTGTTGACAGACTCGCTGCCGGAAATAATAAACAACGGATGTTCTGCGGTACCTGAAGGCAGAATCTCTTACTTTTTACGACGCATTGAAGAACAGCAGGATGAAGCGAATGAAGGACCCGCGATTCGATTACATGCCGATGGCAGCACGCGAATATTCAGCCCAGCGTCAAATGACGGTCGGCGATCTTCTGCTTGACAATCGTATTATTTTCATGGACGGCCCGATCCATGACGGCAGTGCAAATCTTGTCATCATGAAGATGCTGTTTCTGCAGTCTGAAAATCGGCACCAGGACATTCACCTCTACGTCAACTCGCCCGGTGGATCAGTGACCGCGACATTGGCGATTTATGACATCATGCAGTTCATCGAATGTGATGTCGCGACCTACTGCGTAGGTTTGTCTGCCAGCGGTGGAGCGGTTTTGGTTGCCGGTGGCGCTGCGGGCAAACGATTCGCGTTGAAACACTCAAAGATCATGATTCATCAGCCTTATGGTCAGGTTGGTGGACAGGTTTCCGACATTGAGATCCAAGCACGCGACATTCTGGCGACCCGCCAGTTGTTGAATGAACTCCTGGCTGCACATACGAAGCAGCCGGTCGAAAAGATTGCAAAAGACACCCAGCGAGACCATTACCTGACTGCTGCGGACGCAAAGGCCTATGGATTGGTTGATGAGATCCTGGAACGCATACCGGGTGAGAAAAAGAAATAGGCGGCAATATTGCAAATCTGCCGCACGGTTAATCACATCTCATCGCATGGGAAGGCTGTCGAATTAATCCCAACCCGAAGCGTCAGCGAGGGATAATTGGCGAAAAATGCTGGTAATTTTATCCCTGACTGACGTGTCGGGTTGTGAAAACCGATTAAGTCGACAAGCTGCGGGACGCGATGGTTCGCTTGTCTTGCCTCTGAACTCTTCATCTCTGCTGGATTCCAGAAATGTCAGTACTTGTTCCGTATGTCATTGAAAAAAATGGTCGCGACGAACGCGCGATGGATATTTACAGCCGCCTGTTGAAGGATCGAATCATTATCCTTGGCAGCGGTGTTAACGACGATGTTGCAAACAGCATTGTTGCTCAATTGCTGTTCCTGCAGTTCGACGATCCAAAAGCTGACGTTCATCTGTATATCAACAGCCCTGGTGGTTCAATTACTGCGGGAATGGCGATTTACGACACGATGCAGTACATCACCTGCGACGTTGCGACGTACTGTATCGGTCAGGCCGCCAGCATGGGCGCGATTTTGTTAACGGCGGGCGCTCCTGGAAAACGCAACGCGCTGCCCAACGCTCGTATTATGATTCATCAGCCGTTGGCTGGTATGGAAGGTACGGCGACTGAGCTGGAAATCCACGCCAAAGAAGTGCTGCGAATTAAGGCTCGAATGAATGACATTCTATTGAAGCACACCGGTCAGACGCTGAATAAGATCGAAGACGACACCGACCGGGATAACTTCATGTCAGCCGAAGAAGCCAAGCATTACAATCTCATCGACAATGTTCTTGAGCGGCTCACTTAAATTGAAACATTGCGTTCGCGTGGATGAAGGCATTCCTGTTCGGCTTTTCGCATTTTGAGCGACATTTTGCTCACTGCATCCAGCATTGTGCGGACTTGGCCATGAATTGACAGTAGGTATTCGTCTTCAACTTTCTGGCTGATGGGATCATTCCAATGTTCCCGAGTGGCCATCCATGCGGCCTCTAACTGCTTTAACGCATCCTCAAGTCGTGCCGCCGGGCTGATGAAATCGACTCGCTTCATGGCGTATGCCTTTCCGTTTGTGGTGCTGCGGGTTAAACATGAGCGATTTCGGGCCACTCGGTGCGCAACGCATCTAACGCCTTGCGGCTCAGATTTCTGACTGAATCAACAGTCTGCCAACGGAGCCGTGGCATCGCCGAATTTGTCCGCCGGTAATCCCATACGGTGCATCAGCGACAGGTACAGGCTGCAGAGCTTGCGTCCATCTTCGCCCCGTTCGGAGTAATCCAGAACTCGGCCGGTTTCGAGCGTCCCACCCAAGCCGCCGACCGTGAACAGCGGCAAGCGGTTGGAGTCATGTTTGTTTCCGGACCACATGTTATTTACAAACACCAGGCATGAATTATCAAGCACACTGCCGTCGGCTTCTTTCATCTCATCAAGTCGGCCTGCGAGATAAGCCATCTGACTGACGTAATAGCGGGAGATGCGTTCAAAGTCGTCCGATCGATCATCGTGCGATGCAGAATGATGCGCCTTGCGAACATCAAGGAACGGATAGAACAACCCGGAAATATCCCGACACAGCAGCAGTGTTGCGATACGAGTCTTATCCGTTTGAAACGCCAACGCGACGACATCGCACATGAGTTTCATGTGTTCCCGAATGTCTTCTGGAAGCCCGTTGTCCGGACGTTTCATCGTGACCAGCGGCTGGCCTTTTGCTGAGGCGTTGTCGGTCGCTTTATCTTGTTCGTCGCGAGCTCGTTCGATGCGTTTTTCGACTTCGCGGACGCTGGTCAGATATTCTTCAAGTCGTGTCCGATCACTCGCGCTGACCTGACGACCCAGGCTGGCAGCATGTTCCTGCACGCGATCCAATACACTGGTGTTGCGGCGGTTACCGCGATTGTCGAACAGACTGTCAAACGCCAGTGATGGATACACTTCCATCGGAACAGGCGACGTCGCATTCTGCCAGGAAATATGCGAACTGTACGCCATTGAAAAGTTGGTTTCGTGATAGCCCGTGACTGGTTGCTCACACCCGAGTACCAAACTTGGTTGAGCCGTCTGCTGGCCAAGATGATTGGCCAACATCTGATCAACACTGATGCCGCCTTTCAATTCCGATCCCTTCTGCAGCGAAGCACCGGAAAGAATATTGCCGGTCTGGCCCGGGTGAATCCCAACGCCCGTAGCGTTCTTATTGAACAGGCCGTTAATGACATTCATCTTCGACTTGAGCGATTCCATCGGTGCCAGGGAGCGGCTGAGTTCCATTTCCGAACCCGCACCTTTGGCCCACCAGTGATCCTGATTAATTCCACACGCCATGAATAACGCGGCGAATCTTTTAGGAGTCGCGCTGCTGGCTTCACTTGACGTAGAAGTTGCAGCAGTTTCCTGTCCCCAAACGGGAACCGACTCCAGCCACGGCAAAGACATAGCCACGCCAGTGCCCTGCAGTACAATGCGGCGTGGGATTTTTACAGATGATGCAGTTGCGATTTGTTCAGACTTTGGACGCATCTGAGGTTCCGATTTCAAAAAACGTGTCCGCGAAAAATTGCCGGGGAACAATAAAAGCACCCCCATTCATCAGCTCTTGTCCGGTGAATGAATTTCGAATCTCATTTTGACGGGACGATGAAGGTCAGGACGATTAGAAACACAAATTACGATTCATCGTCCTGACAATAAAACGTCCCACGCACCCTTCGGGTTAGTGTTGTTGCAGCCTTCGCGCCAGAAACTGCGGGCTTCTAACAATCGTTTCAATCAGGCTGCTGAATTTGTAATCATCATCTTGCAGCTTCTGCTGCATTGCGTCAACCAGAAGATCGTCGGATAGCAGTAAAGTTCGACCAAGTCCGAACGCCAGCAGCTTACGACACAGGTTATCGACAAAGTCCCGTTCTCTGTGTTCTTTCAGGTATTTTTGCAGATCATGCAGATTGTTGCCCACTGAACCATCCGGAAACGTCGCCGCAGTCTGCACTGGACGATTTCCTAAATCCACGGTCCGCAGTTCGCCGATCGGGCCGTAGTTTTCGAAAACCAAACCGATCGAATCGAATCGGTTGTGGCATCCGGCACAACTGGCATGTTCGCGATGTTTGGCCAGTGCGTCAGCGAGTGTTAATTCGCCCAAGCGGGATTCATCTTCCGGCAGATCAGGCACGTTTGGCGGCGGAGCCGGGATGTGTTCTCCCAGCAAACGTTTGACAATCCAGTAGCCTCGCTTCACCGGGCTGGTTCTTAAGCCGGGTGAGTTTTGAGTCAGAAACACAGACATTGGAATCAAGCCACCTCGTCCGGAAGTGCCCACACGATCCACGCGCAGCCATTCACCGGCACTCGATGGAAATTCAATGCCATAGTGCTTGGCCAATGTCGCATTCACGAATGCATGATCTGCGTAAAGACAATCCAGGACAGGTCGATCATGGCGAATCAAGTCTTCCAGGAATCGCACAGGTTCTTCGAACATTGCTGATCGAAGTTCATCCGTGAATTGCGGAAATCGTTCGCGATCCACACCGTTGTGTTCTTCAAAGCGTCGAAACCCCAGCCAATTTCCGACGAATTCTACTGCCAATGCACTTGAACGCTGATCCTGCAGCATGCGTTGAATCTCCACACGCAGCACATCAGGTTTATGAAGTTGGCCGGTCACTGCGGTCTGCAACAGTTGCTCATCCGGCATGCTTGACCACAAAAAATAGCTTAAGCGACTGGCGAGTTCTATATCACTCAATAACGTTCGCTTCGAAGCGTCTAACGACACTGAATCCGCAATCTGCGAATCGTTGATTGATCCAGCAAGGTCCGTACGATAAAAGGACCGCGGCGAGACCAATAGCGACACGATGGAATCCTGAATCGCTTCTTCATGCGTCAGACCATCATCGTTCCGCAGCAACGTATAAAACGTAGGTAACTCTTCGCGTTCAGACTCGGTGAGCGGACGGCGATAGCAGCGGGCGGCAAATTCAGCCAGTGCCTGCAGATGGCTGGATTCGGCTTCAAGTCGAGCGGCTTCAACCCATCGAACCTGTCGATTAATGTTGTCAAAGAAATCCCGAATGGCCTTCAGAGGAATCTCGGTCCCGCCGTTGCGTTCGGCCTTTGCCAGATAAGCATCACGCAGCCTTTGAATCATGGCTTCTGATGTGACGTTATGGTCCTCAGCACGCGCGAAATCGAATTCGGCATCACGCAGCCATGTGGAATCTGTGCGTTCGAACCATACGAATCCTGTGTACTGACGCATCGGAGCCGACGCAATAAAATCCAGTTCCTGCCATAACGCATCCAATTCTTTCTGCGCGTCATCGCTAAGGATCAAATCACAAAGCGGTGCATCGTCGCGGTAGTAACCCATCATGCTGTGAAAACCGGCGCTGAGCAGGCGGCCTTTCTCCTGCTTGTCACGAGGCACGCCGACATAGTCGCGACCACGTTCGGAGATGTAAAATGCGTCCGGAAAGACGCTCGCGAAGCGTTTCAAAGCGGCCCAGTACTGTCGACGTTGCTCGCCATCCAGCGGCAGCATTAATGCTTTTTCGACAAGGTTTGCGGGCTGTAATTCAGCCTCATCAATGGGAGCGTTCGAATTGTAGTGATGCCGAAGTCCAGCATATTGATCGTTCTTCCAAAGCACAAACGCCTGCGCACCGCTGTGAATCCCTTCAGACTTCAGTCCATCGATTTTTGGTTCAAGCTCACGTCGCAGCGTTGAAACAAACGTCGCCATGCGTTCACAGATTTCATGGGCCGCGTCCTGTTGAACACTATCGTCCGGCAACTCACGCCACAGCGATCTCAGAATTTCAATCGGCCCCGCATTGTCATCTGTCTCAGTGAGAACATGCCACACCATAGCAAGGTACCTGGGACTGACATGATGCTTTTCTGCAATCTGCGGAATCGTCGCCGCTGCATCGCCACCTGCGATTCTAACGCTCCACGCCGCCAGAAAATAGTCTATGTATTTTGTCGGTTGTCGTTCATAAAAAGCGACGATGCGATTCACACAATACTTATCGCGATCCGTATCCGTCATCACTGGATGCGGCGCGAAATCGAAACCATGCGGCTTCAGCACCAGATACTGCACCACTTCCCGAGCTGCCGCGAGATATTTATTCATCAAGGCTGGTGACAATGTCAGTGATTCCGCTGAGTTGTCAAATCCCGCTTCGTTGGCTGGATCGACTGGGAATTCTTTTGTCGGGCGAATATCAACACCGGTCAAATCGCGGATGGTGTAATTGTACTCCGCATTGCTTAGCCGCCGAATGGGAACATCGCCAGGGTCGCCAGCATTCCGCGTCGCCTCAGCTTTCAGGATTTCAGCAACACGATCAACGAAGTCCAGGCTTTCTTCTGCGCTGGGACGTGGTTCATGATTCGCGGGCGGCATTTCGCCCGCTTCGATTCGATGAATGACTTCATTCCAGATCTGATGGCCAGCAGCAACATCCGATTCCAGTCTAAACCCGCTTAAATCCAGCTTAGCCTCAGCCTGTTCGGTGCTGTGGCAGTCCAGGCAATACGATTTCAGAAATGGGACAATCGACGTCTCTATCGTATCCTCAACGGCAGCCTCATCACCACGCACTTCGAGTGAAGACACCAAACTTGTGAGGAACACGCAAAGCGTTGTTTCAAGCAAAAATCGCGATGAAGTTCGGCGAAGAAAACGGAACATACGGAAATACCGGGCGGGAATGATATGGCAGGCTTTAGTAGTCAACTCGCTGTATTGTGCCGATCGACGTCAAATATTGCGAGTCTGGATGTGACGCATCTCGATGAAAAAGCGTCTCTCGCGACCGTCATCGAACCGATTTCTCGCGTCACAGATGGTGGACCGATCATCGACTTCTGGCCGTACTTCGAGTCTATACCCGCGTCCGACTTCGATGGCCACGATGGCATTGAGTGGCAAGTTGACTGGGTTTACTGTATGGGCGACTGCTGCAAACATGTAATGGTCAACTCAACCAACAAGAACGTGTTCATGGCCATCATCCTTGATGTGGCTGGTGGTCGTGTACTCGGACACCGGTTGATGAATTTCAATAGTCTCTACGGACTTGAAACACCGACTACTGATTGCCGCCCACACCAATAGTCGGTGTCCGCTAACAATTAATTGGATAGTTAGGGCGGGGAGATTATTGATTCAAGCGGTCCCCGTATGAACAAAAGACGCGAAGTTCAATTACAGAGCATCAAAAAGAGGCTGTGCGTTGTCGTTCATCTTAGTTGTCACTCGGCGAGAGACAGCTACTTTAATCGCAAATCCATTGCCATTGGGCTAGCGCCCGGCATTACTTCCCCAGCCAGTTTGCCAGTCTTGCTTTTTGTTCGTCGGATGGTTTGGCGACGGCTTTTAATTGCCATTTTTGAGTGGGCTCCGGAACGAGCGTGACTTCAAGCGTCCGGACAATTCCGCGCCGTGAAATCAGCATCTGAATTGCTTCAGCCGTCCCGAGTTGTTTCAGTTGGTCTTTCCAGCTCTTTGAACTGGCTCGATATTGATTGAACGCCAGCAGTTCGTCATCAACATTCAGCCCCGCCACAACAGCTGGCGATCCAGCGATCACACCGGTGATCACCAGTGGCCCGCTGCCTTCCGATGTGGTAACGCCCAGCCAGGGTGACGGTTTCTTTGCGGCTGCGGTCTTTGTCGTGTCGTCGCCACTTTCCTTTGCATCAGACTTAGGCTGAGCATCAGGCTCTGTCGTTTCGGCTGACTCGTCTAAGTCGGCGGACTTATCCGAAGCCGAATCCTGCGGAAAATGGAGTCCGAACCAATTTGTCGCCTGTTGATAGTCCAGCTCGTCCGCAGTTTCAACATGCTGAGCCAACCATCCCGTCATATCTGTGCCTGCGACTGCGCTCACAATTGAAGCAAACTCGGTCTCCGAGAATCCCTTTGGACCCGAGTGTCGCTGATACAGCGATCGCATGACATCGTCAAGACTCTTGGCGTTGTTCGTCGCTTCCCGAATTTTTGCGTCCAGCAGAAATCCGACAATGCAGCCTTTGACGTAATAGCTGACTCGGCTGTTCGCGCTGTTTTCATCCGGGCGATAGAACTTAATCCATGTGTCAAAACTGGATTCCACCAAAGACTGCACGTTCCGGCCAGGATTGGACTGTAGCTTCTCAACAATCTTCGAAAGACGTTTCAGATACGACGTCTGATTGATGAGCCCGGCTCGCACAAGAATAAGGTCTTCGTAATAGCTGGTGATTCCTTCAGAGACCCATAAACTGCGCGTGTTATTTTCCACTTCGTAATCATAGGTTGCCAGATTCGCGGGCCGAAGGCGTCGAACGTTCCATGTGTGGAAGAACTCATGACTCATCAGGCTGAGCCAGTCTTCATATTTCTCTTTATCGCGGAAGTTCCAGCGGCTTGTCATCACCAGCGTGGAATTATCATGCTCAAGTCCTCCGCTGGCCTCAGAAATCACATTCAGAAATTTGTACCGTGAATAGGGCACCGTGCCCCAAAATGATTGCTGTTGAGTAACAATGCGTTGAACGTCAGTTGCGGCTTTTGCTGTATCCCACAATGAACTGTCTCCCAGTGACGCCACGACATGGTTGATTCCCCCTGCTTCAAAATCCTGCAGCACGGGATTGCCCGCAAGAATCGGTGAATCAACAAGTTCATCAAAAGAGGCGGCCTTGTAAGTGTGTTCACGACCTGGCACGGCTTCGAGTGATGTGACCGTGCGAGCCCAGTGAAGCGGAACATCAAAGTGAACCCGATGTTCGACAGGTTGAATATCGGCTGGCGTCAGAAACGTGGCGGCCCCACAAAGCACGGCCATTTCTTCGTCAACCCAGTTTGTTCGAACGGACATTTCATGACAGTAGACTCGCCACGAAACGACAACATCTTTGCCTGCCACGCACTTGACCTGCCAGCGATTTTTCGAATTCTTCTCAATCGTCACGGGCACTTCCGGCGTAGTGTTGACGAGCACGTGATCAACATGCCGCGAATACTCGCGAATCAAATAAGAACCCGGTGTCCACGTCGCCATCATCAACGCAAATGAATCTGTCGCAGGTGCCGGAATCGTCAACTTCACATTAATATAATGAGCCGTTCGTTCTTCAAACGACACGGTGTATTCAAGCGGCTGAGTCTGTTGAGCAAAACAGGGCCGCGAAGGAATCAAAATGAACGCGAATGCAAGCAAAATGGATCGAAGCATGATGAACTGATGTTTCCGTTAGCAAGGACGTGATCGACGGATTCGGCATCAGGATAGCGACCTCAGTGAGTCCTTGTTAAACGAATTGCCGACAAATTCCAGTACCCTTGGCCGAAAGCCATCGACCTACAGTTTCCCGAACGCTCCGAAGCTGACCTAAAGCAGCACAAAAGCTGCACTTTTGAGCAGAAATGCGTTACAATGCGGCGAAGTTCGCGTTGTGTAAAGTTTGGCAAGGTGGTTGAAGTATGTTTGCGGATCGTGTCATTATGTATTGTCGCGCTGGTGATGGCGGCAACGGTTGCACCAGCTTTCGGAGAGAAGTCTACGTTCCGCGAGGTGGCCCGGATGGCGGCGACGGCGGCGATGGCGGCGATATCATCATTCAGGCCGATGAAAATAAAGGCTCACTCGGAAATCTGGTTGGGCATCGCCACTGGAATTCGGATCGCGGCCAACACGGCATGGGATCTGGTTGTACCGGACGCTGCGGTAAGTCGACCGTGATTCTTGTTCCGCCGGGAACGTTAATCACGGATCTGAAGCATGGTCACTTGCTGAAAGATCTGCAACACCACGGGGAATCTGTCGTCATTGCCAAAGGCGGTCGGGGCGGTCGGGGAAACACGCGTTTTGCGACTCCAACCAACCGCGCTCCGCGAGAATCGGAAGAAGGCCATCCCGGCGAGTATCGCGAGATTCAGCTTGAACTCAAGATGATCGCAGACGTGGGACTGATTGGAAAACCAAACGCAGGGAAATCCACACTGCTGAGCCGAGTGTCTCGGGCGACGCCGGAGATCGCCGACTACCCTTTCACGACGAAGTATCCAAATCTTGGTGTCGTCAGCCTGGGCTATGATCACGAATTCGTGCTGGCCGATATTCCGGGTCTGATCGAAGGTGCCCATGCAGGTGTCGGCCTGGGGCACGATTTTCTGCGACACGTTGAAAGAACTCGACTGCTGGTTCATCTGGTCGAACCTGCTCCCATGGATCAGTCTGATCCGATGGATAATTATGCTCAAATCCGCGAAGAACTTCGTCTGTACGATACAGCCCTGGCAGAACGTCCGGAAATTATCTGCGTGACAAAGGCCGAACTTCCTGATGCGGAAACGTGTGCTGAATTTCTGCGAGAAGTGACCGGTAAGGAAGTGTTTCTGATTTCGGCAGTCACAGGAAAAGGTATTCCTGAGTTAACTCGCTTGATCAATAAGCGGTTGCAATCCATGGATCCGGTTGTTGCGTAGGCAGACCTGTCCTCAGGTCTGCATCCCTTCACTGTGGTGTTTTCAAAACGGTTGGCTGGCGAGAATAGTTGGTATTGATACAGTGTTTTGGTTGGCGGAAGCTGGCTGGTTCACGACCTGAGGACAGGTCGTGTTACGTAGGCAGACCTGTCCTCAGGTCTGCATCCCTTCACTGTGGTGTTTTTAAAACGGTTGGCTGGCGAGAATAGTTGATATTGATAAAGTGTTTTGG
>Ga0209702_10001330_pt1 | contig 47669 bp, 36 predicted proteins | sample FRY01_FD_187210 | JGI IMG/M metagenome (GOLD analysis project Ga0209702, IMG submission 187210) | Freshwater microbial communities from Lake Fryxell liftoff mats and glacier meltwater in Antarctica - FRY-01 (SPAdes) (version 2) | ecosystem: Environmental > Aquatic > Freshwater > Ice > Glacier... | reverse complement strand
CCCAATCTGATCGTCACCTGCCATGCCGCTTTTTGCAGCGTCGAATCCAAAATCGAGATGCGCGCGACCTCAGCCCGCATCGCGCTCGCCGCCGTGCGTGGCGAGGCACTGGAAAATGTCGTCAACGACATCGCTTGAATCACGGCTTCATGTTTCATCTCATCTTCGATTCGCCTGCAGGACTCGTGAACCACGATCCCGCCGCAGCCAAGTGCGCGATTTGTGTCCACATTACTGATGGGGGAGATGATTAGGATTCCGTCATACTGAAGCCAACGAAAACCCGGGTGCTGATAAAAAGACTCATTCTTTGACCATGAAGACGAAGCTCCTGATCACCTTTCTTTTTTCAGCCACCTTTTGCCTGATCGCTCGCGCTGACGTGCAAATGGAAACCCTGATGGTGCCCATGCGTGATGGCATCCAACTGGCCACCGATGTGTATCGCGATGCCTCGGTGAAGAACGCACCGGTGGTGCTGATGCGCACGCCTTACGACAAATCGAAGGCGAAGGGGAATGCGGAGAAATTCGCCAAGGCGGGCTATATCGCGGTGATGCAGGATTGCCGTGGCGCACGGGCCTCGGAGGGTGTCATGGCGCCCTACAACAACGAAGGCCAGGACGGCTACGACACCATCGAGTGGATCACACGCCAGCCCTGGAGCAATGGTCGGGTGGGCATGATGGGCGGCTCGTATGTCGGCGCCGTGCAGTGGCAGGCGGCGGCGGAAAAACCACCGGGACTCGTCGTCATCGAACCGCAGGCCACCTGGAGCAGCTTCTACCGGAATCTCTATCTCGGCGGCGCGGTGCGGCTCGCGCTGATTTCCAACTGGATCGCCGGCAATACGCCGAAGCCCGAAGGAACTGAGCCGGGCGACTGGAATGAGGCTTTGATTCACCTGCCGCTCAGCGAGGTGGATGAGGCCTTCGGCTGGCCCATGCCGTGGCTTGATGCCTACCTCACGCATCCCGAGCCAGACGGCTTCTGGACGCGGCTCGATCTCACCTCGCGCCTGCCGGAGCTGGACTTGCCCGTGCTCCACGTCGTCGGCTACTTCGATTTCTTCTCACGCGAGTCGGTCGGCAATTTCATGATCATGCAGACGCAGGCACACGACCCGGAGGTGCGCCAGCAGCAGCGGCTCATCCTTGGCCCGTGGGATCACGGCAGCGTCGGCAAAACGAAAGTCGCCGAGGTGGATTTCGGTCCGGATGCCGCGATCGACCTTGCCTCTGTGCAACTCGACTGGTTCGAGCGTCATCTCAAACAAGACCCCGCCGCCCTCGCGAAACCGTTCCCGCCCGTGCACTACTTCTCGATGGGCGACAACGTCTGGCACGACGCGCAGACCTGGCCTCCGGAAGGCTTCACCGCCACCTCGTTTTACCTGCGCTCGAACGGCAAGGCCAACACCCGCGACGGCGACGGTCGCCTCAGCCTTGAAGCGCCGAAGAGCGACGAGGCAGCCGAAAGCTTTCGCGCTGATCCCGCGAACCCCACGCCATCGTGCCCCGTGACCGAGGCTCGTCCGATCAAAGCCGCCGTGTGGGGGCCGGTGGATCAGCGCGCGACCGAGGACCGCGAGGACGTGCTCGTCTACACCACCGAGGTGCTCACGGAGCCGCTGACCTTTGCCGGCAACGCCGGGGCGAAGCTCCATGTCTCCACCGACACACTCGATGCCGATTGGGCCGTGAAACTCGTCGATGTCAGTCCTGATGGCGAGGCGCACAACATCGCCCGCGGCATCCTGCGCGGACGCTATCGCAATTCCCTGCTCAATCCGCAGCCCATGGAGCCCGGCCGGGTCGAGGAAATCACCGTCGATCTCGGGCCTGTCGCCGCCACCATCGCAAAAGGGCACCAACTCCGCGTCGACATCTCCGGGGCCGATTTTCCCCTTTACGACCGCAACCCCAACACCGGCGAAGGGCCCTTCGGAAAGAAGACCGCCATCGCCACCGAGCAGGTCCATCACCAGCCGGGAGCGCTTTCACAAATCATTCTGCCCTGCCTCAAGCGATGAGAACGAAATCGCTCATCTTCATCTCATGTGCGATCACCGCCGTGACGCTGGCCGCCGATGATGCGGCCTTCTTCGAGGCGAAGGTGCTGCCGTTGCTCCAGCAGCGCTGCTACGAATGCCACTCGCACGGGAAGAAAATCAAAGGCGGACTGGCGCTGGATTCCCGCGCTGGATGGGAGATGGGTGGCGACCACGGCGCGGCAGTCACGCCGGGTGACGTTGAGAAGAGCCTCCTCATCAAGGCCGTGCATCGCCTCGATGATGACCTCTCGATGCCTCCCCGGAACGCGTTGTCTGCGGAAGAGATCGCCATCTTTGAGCAATGGGTGAAGCAAGGCGCGCCCGATCCGCGCATCAGTGAGGTCGCGAAGAAGGCGAGCGTCATTGATGTCGAGGAGGGGAAGAAGTTCTGGGCGTTTCGACTGGTTGCCGATCCGGCACAGCCAAAGGTAAAAGATGCGTCGTGGCCGCTGGATCCGGTGGATCAGTTTATTCTCAACAAGCTCGAAGCCGGTGGCATCAAGCCCGTCGCTGAGGCGGATCTCTACACCTGGCTGCGGCGGGTGAGCCTCGATGTGACCGGCCTGCCCCCGACGCCGGTGGGGATCGCGGAGTTCGTGAAGGACAAGGCGCCGGACGCTCGCGAGAAAGTGGTGGATCGCTTGTTGAATTCGAAAGCCTACGGTGAGCGTTGGGCGCGGCATTGGCTCGACCTCACGGGCTATGCGGACATGATCGGCACGTCGAACAACCCCTTCGCCGAGCACGCCTGGCGGTATCGCGATTACCTCATCGCCGCGTTCAATGCGGACAAGCCGTTCGATGAGTTCGTGCGTGAGCAGATCGCGGGCGACTTGATGCCTGCCATTTCCATGGAAGATCGCGCGGAGAACATCACCGCGACCGGATTCCTCATGGTGGGTGACGTCGAGATCGTGAATCCTGACAAGGCGAAAATGGAGACCGACCACATCGATACCCAGATGATCAAAATCGGCCAGACTTTCATGGGCATGACTCTGGGTTGCGTGCGCTGCCACGATCACAAGTTCGATCCCATCGGCGTTGAGGATTACTACGGTATCGCCGGTATGTTCCGCAGTTCGCCCTCCACGCGCAAGATTCCCTTCGGCGTGTGGAGCACCCTCAACACGACCGACCTGCCCGAGACGCCCGCGCAACTTGCCGTGCGCGGGAAGCTCGAAGCGGAAAGCGAGCAGCGTCTCACCACTCTCACGGCAGGGCAAAAGAAGCTGACCGATGAGAAGAACTCCGTAGCCGCAGAGCTTGCGAAGGCCGCCACTGCAACGACCGCCGACCAAGACACCCTCACCAAACGGCGCGACGAACTCGACGCACAGCTCAAAAAACTCGCCGGCGACCTCCAGCACGCGAATTTTTTCAAAGACAAGACGCCGAAAGCCTTCGCCATGCACGACGGCGACAGGCCGGACGACATGCCCGTCTACATCCGCGGCAATCCGTATGCTCCGGGCGCGGTCGTCCCGCGTGGCGCGGTGCGGGTGGCCTCATGGGAAACGTTTCCCGCCATTCCCGACGGACAGAGCGGCCGCCTCCAACTCGCTGACTGGCTCGCGGACAAACGCAACCCGCTCACCGCGCGCGTGACGGTCAACCGCATCTGGCAAAAACTTTTCGGCGAAGGTCTCGTGCGCAGCGTGGATTACTTCGGCGCTCGCGGTGAACTCCCCACACATCCCGAATTGCTTGATCATCTCGCCACCCGCTTCATGCGCGGTGGCTGGTCGCAGAAGCAGTTGATCCGCTCGCTCGTGCTCAGCCGCACGTATCGCCTGAGCAGCACCAACGATGCGGTCGCGATGCAGACCGACCCCGAGAATCGCCTGCTCTGGCGTATGAACCGCCAGCGCCTCGATGCCGAGGCCATCCGCGATGCGCTGCTCGCCGTGAGCGGCGAACTGAAGCCCGACAGCGGTGGACCTGCCCTCGTGCTGGAGAACGTGGAGAACACCGGCAGCCTCGTGGAGAAGGGCGTGAATCCGCCGAGCTACGCACACAAAATCCCGCGCCCGTCGCAGGAGTTCGAACGCACCATCTATCTGCCGGTCATGCGACTCGGAACGACCAGTGCGGATCGAGTGCGCGGCGTGTTCGATTTCGTCGATCCCGCGCAACTCTCCGGCCAGCGCCCGCAGACCACCGTGCCCACCCAGGCGCTCTTTCTCCTCAACAACGACACCCTGCGCAAACGCTCCGACGCACTCGCGAGGCATCTCACCGATACACAACGCGATCGTCACGCGCGCCTCGCCGAACTCTGGCTCCGCGTCTTCAGCCGCCCCATCACCGGCGCCGAGCACGACGACGCCATCGCCTTTCTCGACAAACTCGATCCATTGCTCAAAGACCGCGCCACCTCCGAAGCGCTCGCCTGGCAGGAGCTTTGCCACAGCCTGCTGGCTTCGAATGAGTTCATCTACCGGCTATGAAACTCGCACTCATGAATTTATCATCATGGCGCGATCAGGAGAACCGACGGAAAATAGGCTCGATACCTTGCCGTGTCCCGCGTGAGCAGGGTGTGGCCGGCACACAGCGCATGAGCGCCAATGAAGAAGTCGGGCAGCGGCGAGGTCTTGGCCCCACCTCTTTTGCGATATTCACGGTGCGCCGCCGCCGCGATCACACTTGCTTCAAACGGCAACGCCTCACGTATAAAAAGGGATGGTCGCAGCCATTGATCCAAACTCGGCCAATCAAATTGAAAGGCGGGACCGATCTCGGCGCACACGATCGGATTGATCACCAGCAAACCGGTAGCCTGTGCCTTCTGCAACTCAGTAGACGACCAAACCAGCCAATCAGGATCGCCAGTCAAAACATCCAGCCGGACATTTGCATCGACGAGCACCGCCATGATCAGTCTTCACCCCGAGTTTCGCGCAGCAGCTCATCGGTAGTGCATAGGGCAGTGGCAAGGCCAGTGCTTGCGGTCAGCCACGTCGCAAAATCATCACTCGTCTGTGCCGCCGCAGGCACCGCTTTCAAAAAAGGCACCGTTTCGTCAAACTCAAGCACCGTCCCCGCCGTCAAACCGAGCTTAAGGCGTATCGGCTCGGGGATGAAGTCGAGCGCTTCAACGGTCAGGATGGATTGCATACCGTCAATTTACCGGACAGGTGACCAGTTAGCAACTCCAGTAAAAGCATTAACCCTGGCCCATCGCCCATGAAAACCCGCCTCACCCGCCGCCTACTTCTCCAGCGCTCTGCCTGCGGCTTCGGTGCCCTCGCCTTGCAGGACATCGCTCGCGCCGCGTCGAATCCGCTCGCCGCGTGCATCCCCGGCATGGTGCCGAAGGCCAAGCGCGTGATCTTTCTGTTTATGGGCGGTGGGCCGTCGCAGATGGATTTGTTTGATCCGAAGGACTTCATCACGAAACGGCACGGACAAAAAATCGACTCGCCCTTGCGCGAGGAAGTCACCCAGGTTGGCACCGAGAAGTTCCTCGCCCTCGGGGCGATGGCACCGGTGAAGCCGCGCGGCCAGTCCGGCATGATGATCTCGGACCTGATGCCGCATCTCGCCACCGTGGCGGATGACCTCTGCCTGCTGCGCGGCATGAATGCCGACAACCCCCAGCACGCCGGCGCGCGACTGCAGTTCACCACCGGTAATTTCGCCGAGGTTCGGCCATCGATGGGTTCCTGGATCAGCTACGGACTCGGCACGGAGAATCAGGATCTGCCCGGGTTCGTCACCATCCAGCCCGGCGGTGTGCGCGAGTATGGCTCCGCCTTTCTCCCCGCGAGCCATCAGGGCACCGCGCTCACGGTGCCGTTGAACGAAAAGACGTCGCCCATTGAGAACCTGCGAAACGCCTCCGCCAGCGACGACATTCAGCGTGAGCGCATCGATCTCATCCAGCGCATGAACCGACGCCTCGTCGGCGAGCTGCACGGAGACGCGAGTATGGAGGGCATGATTGAAAATCTCGAACTCGCCTTCCGCATGCAGACCACCACGCCGGAGATCGTGGACATCTCGAAGGAGAGCGAGGCCACCAGGCAACTCTACGGTGTCGGCGGCAAGGACACTGACAAGAACGCCCGCGCCTGCCTGCTCGCGCGCAAACTCAGCGAAGCCGGGGTGCGTTTTGTGCAAGTCACGATGGAAGGTTGGGACCACCATGGCGACATTCGCGGCAATCTGCCCAAACTCTGCGCCCAGAGCGATCAACCTGTCGCCGGGCTGCTGAAGGACCTCAAATCACGCGGCCTCCTCGAAGACACCCTCGTGCTCTGGAGCGGCGAGTTCGGCCGCACCCCTTGGAGCCAGGACCTCAGCGGCACCGAGCCCATCGACAAACACGGTCGCGAGCACCAGCCCGAGAGCTTCTGCTCCTGGATGGCCGGCGGCGGCATCAAAGGCGGCCTCACCTACGGTGCGACCGACGACATGGGCTACCGCGTCGTCGAAGGCAAAGTCCACATCCACGACCTGCACGCGACCATCCTGCATCAGCTCGGCATCGATCACCTCAAGCTCACCTCCCGCCATCTCGGGCGGGATTTCCGATTGACCGATGTCTATGGTGAGGTCGTGAAGGAGATTCTCGCGTGAACCCGAAAATGAAATCCACGACTCGCACTGCCGCCCGCCGCCGTCCCGCACTCGCGTGATTTACGATGGCTGGCGGCAAGGCTACAGTTTAATCTCTCCTCCGATGACACGTTTCGTTTTCCTGCCCCTCAGAGAAGTGACTTCCCAATGACACCCGGAATCCAAACCCGAAATCTTCACGTTCTCCCCACGTCGGTGGCGCAACTTTTCATGGCCTTTCTGAACACGCTGCCGCTCCTCGTCGCCTGCTTTAGCTTGGCCGGGGCTGTCCGCGCAGCGGAACCGCTGGACGCCTTCCTGGAGAAACACTGCATCAGTTGTCATGGCCCCGAGAAGGAGAAGGGTGACCTGCGCATCGACCAGCTCTCGCGCGATTTCAAGTTGGGCGTGGACACCCATCACTGGGCGGAGTTGATCGAACAGGTCAACTCGGGCGAGATGCCTCCAAAGAAGGAGAAGAGACCGACGCAGGAGGAAATCGCGGGGTTCGTCACGAATCTCGACTCGCTGATCAAGGACGGCCGGGCGGCGCGGATGGCGGCGCGGCCGGCGGTGGCGCATTATCGTCTGAGCCGGAAGGAATATCAAAACACGGTCTATGACCTGCTCGGCGTGCGCTACGATCCGGCCAAGCCGGGGGAGCTGAACGAGGACACCTTGTGGCACGGGTTTGAGCGCATCGGGTCGGAGCTTTCGCTCTCGCCGTCGCATGTCGATCGCTATTACCGCGCGGCGGACATCGTCCTCGACCGGGCTTTACCCGCCACGTCCGGCGAGGCTCGCAAAGTCCGCATGACTGCGTCGGAGTTGCGTTACGGCGGCGGGAAGAGCCAGCAGGAGGCGCTGGACCGGTTCGGCATCAAGCGGCCGCTGCGCTACCTCCTCTTCCCCGGGCGGGTTCAAGCCGCGCTCTCGCCCCACTGGTTTGGGAAAACCGGCCCGGAACATAGCGGGCTCTACAAACTCCGTCTCCAGGCCAGCGGAATCCGCCCGCCCGGCGGACAGCCGGCCCACCTGAGCATCGGCAAGCAGACCGGTGAGGAGACCGTGGAGGGCCTCATCGAATTTGACATCACGGCACCGGAGGACAGTCCGCAGGTTTATGAGTTTGAGGTATTTCTCGAGATGCCGGCGACGCTGCATTTCTGCGTGGTGGCCACCGATGTGGTGGACAGAAGGGCCGGCGCTGCGTTTCGCAATGCTCTCGCCAGCAGGGGCGGGTATATTTTCACCCATAGCAGCGAGACCCTGCTCCTGAACCCGAACGCTCCGCAGATGTTCGACGACAAAGGGAACGGCATCTTCTCGACGGCGCTCGTCGATTGGGTCGAATGGGAGGGACCACTGGAAACGGAGTTGGAGAAGTCACGGCGCCAAGGGGTTCTGCCGCCCGATGACGCGACTCCCGAGGGGGTCGCGGAGCATTTGCAACGCTTCGCCGAACGCGTCTGGCGGCGGCCGGTGAAGCAGGAGGAGCTGGTGGACTATCTGCAATCCTACCGCGCCGAACGCGAGGCGGGCGAAAAGATGGCGGACGCCTATCGGCTGGCGATGCAGGGCGTGCTGACCTCCCGAAATTTCCTCTACCTCGTCGAGGGCGAGCCAGATGTCCGCGAACATCTCACGGGCTGGGAGCTCGCGTCGCGGCTTTCGTATTTTCTGTGGAGTTCGATGCCGGACGACGGCCTCTTCACTGCGGCCAAAGGCGGCACTCTGAGCGGCGAAGGATTGAAGAAGGAAGTGGACCGGCTCCTGGCGGACAGCCGGATCAATCGCTTCATCGACGACTTCTCGCGGCAGTGGCTGCAACTGCACCGCGTGGGCATGTTCCCGCCGGACAAGAAGCTCTACCCCGGCTACGACGACTGGCTCGAGACGAGCATGCAGACCGAGCCGGTGGAGTTTTTTCGCGAGATGCTCGTGAAGAACCTGCCTATCGACGACTTTCTCGATTCTGACTGGACCATGGCCAATGCCCGCCTTTGCGATTTCTATGGATTGCCCGAGCCGAAGATCGGCGACTTCCAGCGCGTTTCGCTGAAGCCAGAGGATCATCGCGGCGGTCTGCTCACGATGGGCGCGTCGCTCGGGCTGACCTCGGACGGCACGCGCCATCGCCCGGTCCACCGCGGTGTCTGGCTTAGCGAAGTGATTCTCGGAAAGACGCCCCCGCCGCCGCCGGCCAACGTGCCCGCGATCGAACCCAACCCGCCGGAAAGCCCCAAGGCAACCATCCGCCAGAAACTCGAAGCACACGCCAACGACGCAAACTGTGCCGCCTGCCACGCGAGAATCGACCCGCTGGGCCTCGCCTGGGACAACTACGATGCCATCGGGCAGTGGCGCACGCATGAAAAAGTCGCCGCGGGAGTCGGTGAGGACCCCCTCGTCAATCCCGCTGGCCAGATGCCCGATGGACGCCCCTTCAAAGATGCCAGCGAATTCAAACGCCTCCTGCTGGAAGACCGCGACAAGGTCGCCAACGCTTTCATCGAGCACCTCTGCACCTACGGTCTCCGCCGCGTCCTCACCTTTGACGATCAGGACGAACTCAGGGTGATTGAGGAAGAAGCGAAGAAGAATGGATACCGGGTTAAGGACATCGTTCGGGCTGTGGCGATGTCTGAGTTGATGAGGAAACGATGAAGCTTTTAGCAATTAGCTGTTAGCGATTAGCTTTTTTAAAACCCACCAAGACAATCGGACTAACAGCTAGCAGCTAACAGGTAGCCACTAATGAAAAACTTTCGTGATTTGCAGATTTGGGAACGCTCGCACCAAATCACGCTTGAGGTGTATCGGCTCACGCGAGGATTTCCGAAATCTGAAACGTATGGCCTTGTCAGCCAGATGCGCCGCTCCGTCTCGTCGATTCCAACCAATATTGCGGAAGGGTGTGGAAGAAATACCGAGAAAGATTTTGCCAGGTTCCTCGACAACGCTATGGAAGCTCAGCTTCCGAGCTTGAATACCAACTGATCCTTGCGCACGATTTGGAATATCTATCCCACGACAACTACGAACCGACGAACCGCGAACTCACCGAAATCAAGCGCATGCTCAACGCCTTCATTAAAAAGCTAAGAACCTCCGAGAAACCCACTAAAAGCTAAAAGCTAAAAGCTAAAAGCTAAAAGCTAATCGCTAATCGCTATGCCCACCTACCTATCCCAATCCTGGCTAATCGACCGCCGTCACGCCCTCCGCGCCTTGGGCACTTGCATCTCCCTGCCCATGCTGGAATGCATGGTCCCGCTCCGGGCGGCGGAGAAAGCCACCTCCTCGCCGCGGCGCAGCGCCTTCATCTACCTGGCGAACGGCGTCCATTCGCTGAACTACCAGATCACCACGCCGGGCAAGGACTATCAGTTCTCCCAGTCGCTCATGCCTCTGGAGAAACACCGCGAGGTCATCACGCCCATCAGCGGTCTGCATCACCCGGGAAGCCTCAGTCATCACCACAACTGCATCAGCATCTGGCTGACCGGCGGCAAGCTCGGCCCTTCCGACCGCAACACCATCTCGGTGGACCAGAAGATGGCCGAAGTCACTGCGGAGCAGACCCGGCTCTCCTCAATGGAGGTCGCGATCACGCAGGATTCCCTCGCATGGACAGCGGACGGGGTCCGGCTCCCCGCGATGCGTCGTTGCAGTGAGATCTTCGCGTCCATGTTCGAGGAACCGAAGGGCGGCATCGAAGCCCAGCGGAGGGCCTTGCGCCGCAAAGCCAGCGTCCTCGATGACAACCTCGCCGAAGTGCGCCGGCTCGAGAAAAAGATGGGCTCCGAGGACAAAGGACGCATGGACCAATACCTCACCTCCGTCCGCGAGGCGGAGATCCGCACGCGGCGGGCCGACGCGTGGCTCGATACGCCGCTGCCCGCCGTCTCCGACGACGACCGCAAGCGCACCAACCGCGACATCGCCGACACCATGGCGGGCGATTATTTCCGCACGGTCTATGACCTAATGGTGCTCGCCTTCCAGACGGACGTGACACGCGTGGCGACCTTCAGTTTGGGTGGCGAAGGCCAGGCCATTGCCATTCCCGAAATCGGCATCACGGAGTCGCGCCATCAGCTCAGTCACCACGGCGGTGATCCGGGCTACATGGAGAAGCTCACCAACTACGACACCTTCGCCATTGAGCAGTTCAGCTACTTCCTCACCCGGCTCGCGGAGACCAGGGACCTCAACGGCAAGCCGTTGCTCGGCTCCACCATGGCACTCTTCGGCAGCGGCATGTCCTACGGCCACAGCCATGGCAACGCCAATCTGCCGCTGGTGCTCGCCGGCGGCTCGGACCTCGGTCTGAAGCACGGAAGTCATCTCGATTTCAACAAGGATGCCGCCGGATTCCAGGGCTATGCGCTCGGTGCGGAGGGAGCGCTCACTACCGCGCATTACCAACTCTGCAGCCGACCCGCAAACACAGACGCCCACATGAGCAACCTGCTGCTCCTCATGGCTCAGCGCATGGGCGTGGAGACAGACACGTTTGGCGACAGCAACAAAGTGATCACTCTATGAAAAAGTTCTTCGTTCTTCGTTCTTTGTTCTTGGTTCGGTTTTCGTTGTTGGTGCTGGCTTGTTCGTTCGTCGTTGCTGCGACGGCCTTCAGCGAAGAACCAGGAACGAAGAACGACGGACCAGGAACCGAAGGACCCTTCCGCCCCGAAGCGGGAAAGTTCCCCCCCCTCGAAAAGGCCTACTCCTACCGGGGTGAACTTGTCTTCGTGGATCATGCGAACCGCCGCGGCAGCCTCCGCGTGCAAGGGGAGGGGGGCACGTATTTCCGCAACGCCCCGCACCCCTTCGCGATGCTCCCCTACGGCATCGTCCGCTATCACGGCGCACCAGCGGATCTCCGGGACATCCCGCTCGGCACCGTGATGCACGTCCGGGCCTTTCTCCCGCCGGACCCGAAGATCTCCGCCGTGCCGGTGTTGGCGGTCGATAACCGGAAGAAAACGGCAGGCTACAGCGGCGCCGGTGTTGCCCCTGCCGAGAACCACGTCCTCCTTCTCGAAGACGAGCCCAGCCACTGCCAGCGCGAGGGAATGGTCTGGAAGCTCAAAGAAGTGGACCTCAAAAACAACGAGGGGATGATCGTCGCCACCCGCGAGCCCAAGGCTGGCGGAGACGGGAAGGCCGGCGAGGAAAAGCTCACCTTCGATGCCGCCACCCGCATCTGGCGCGGTCGCGAATGCCTCGGGATCGCCGATTTGATCGCCGAGGGCATCTGGCCCGAAAGCGGGAAGAAATCCCTCGAAGGCCAGGCCGTCCTGCTCGGGATCACCTGGAAGCCAACACCGGATGGTGTGTTCACCCGCTTTCACCTCTCGGACATCTGGCTGGACGATATCGCGATGCAGCGTGCCGGTCAAAATCAAACCGAGACGCACAAGGCCTTCATTCGCAGCCGCTGGATGCCCGCCTCGGTGGATGCCGTCGAGTATGGCAAGTTCGGTCGCGCCACTGTGACCGCGACCTTGTTCGGCGGTATGGATCCCTCCCTCTACGCCGATTTCCAGAAAGACAGCCAGATGCTGATGAACGGGGCCGAGAATACCCTGAAGCATGCGGGAGGCGGATACGGCCCCGCGCACATGGCTTCAAAAGGCCCTATCGTGGATGTTACAAAGGCAGACGGAGAGGCCCCGTTGGGCAGCAGCGGCATCCAAATCCGTTTTGAGACCGACCTCATCATCGAGGGTATCCGCCCCGGCAGAGTCGTTCGCGTCCGTCCTTCGGGTTGGCCCCAGGTGCAAGTGCCAAGGGAGGAATTCCTGGGCGATGGCTCCAACCCCGAAGACCGCTTCCCGACGCCAGACATCTTTCCCAAATACTGAATCAAGTTCCTGGTTCTTAGTTGCCAGCGTCCCCGAACAAAGAACAAAGAACATGAAACTTTTCTTCGCTCTCACCACCCTCGCTTTCTCGACCACGGCGTTCGCCCTCGACCCACATGTCGAAGCCGTCATTCGCACCGTCGAAGCCGCCAAGGGCACCGTCGAGAAAACGGAGGACGGCCAGAGCCTCAAGCTGGTCGATCTCGCCGTGCCAAACACCGGACCGCATGACCACCGCACAGACGATCCCTATGACGCGGCCTTCTTTGAGCACCTCAGTCAGGTCACCTCGATTGAGTCGCTCAACATCATCTCCACGAAGTTCAACGACGAGTGGATGCCCCACATCGCGAAGCTCACGCGCCTCAAGACCCTGCGATTCACCAACAACGGCAAGCTCACCGATGCCGGCATGGCGCAGCTCGCGGGGCTGAAGAGCCTGGAGAACTTTTCCTTCGTCGGCACACAGATCACGGGCAAGGCGTATGCGAAGTTTGAAGGCTTCACGAAGCTCGTCAAAGTCAGCCACCGTGGCAGCCGCATCGACGACGAAGGCCTGAAAGAGCTGTGCGATCACCTGCCCAATCTCGAAACCATCAGTCTCGCGCACGCCCAGTTCACGGATGCCGGTGCGGTCCACCTCGCGAAGCTCACCAGGCTCAAAGGCCTCGAGATCGGCACGTCGAAAGCCACGCCCGAGGCGCTGGTCCATCTTGCGAAACTGCCGCTGGAATACTTGCAGCTCGGCGAAGGCTTCGAATCGGCGGCAAGCATACCCTTGATCAAAGACATCACCACCCTGCGCCGTCTCACGCTAACCAATGCGACGAAGCTGACGGATGCCGGGTTGCAGACGATCGCAGGTCTGACGCAGCTCGAAAGTCTAGAACTCGGCAAAGTCCCGCTCCCTGACGAGCGACTGTCCGAGCTCAAGGATTTCGCCCACCTTAAATCCCTGCGTCTGGTGCCGGTCAAAGAACCGTTCACCGCTGAAACACAGGCCAGAATCAAAGCCCTGCTGCCGAAGGTCGATCTGAAGTTTCGATGAGCGGGACCACACTCGTCCGGGCGCCCCCGTGGTTCGAGAGCAAGTGGAAGGCGAAGACCGCCATGGAGCACCAATGCAGCCCGGTCTGAAGTGGCTCAAAGAAGGCCGCGTCTCCGATCTCGGCAACTCGCACCTCGACATCGGTATCAACTCGGACCCGTGGATGCGCGAGTGGATTAAGAAGCGCGGAGATGAGATGCTGCCCCGTAGAAGCAACCCATGAAAAAGATCACACTCCTCACATCCCTGCTGCTGCCGGTGACCGCACCGCATGCTGCGGAGTAAAATGCCCCGGTCTTGCCGGATGTCTGCGCATTGCAGAGTATCGGCGAGGGAAATGCGGGGTCGCATTTCGAATAGTCTTTGTCGCCGCACGCGAGAGCCGGTGACGTTATCCTTTTAGTATTGAACAAGTAATGCAAAAGCCCAGCCCCACGCTTCAATCTGTGCTCGCGCTCATCGTGCTGATCGCGCTTCTGCTCTTCGCTCCCGCTCGAGCGGCGGAACCTCTGCGTTACAATCGTGACATTCGCCCCATCCTGTCGGACAACTGCTTTGCCTGTCATGGGCCGGATGAGAAGCATCGCAAGGCGGGACTGCGCCTGGACACGTTTGAAGGAGCCACCGCGGACAACGACGGCACGCGGGCACTGGTGCCGGGCGATCCGACGAAGTCTGAACTTTGGGCACGCCTCAACAGCACCGAGGAGGAGGAAGTGATGCCGCCGCCGAAGTCGCACAAGACGGTGACGACCGCGCAGAAAGCGACGCTACGGCAGTGGATCGAGCAGGGGGCTAAGTATGAGCAACACTGGTCTTTCGTGCCGCTCGCGCCCGTGAAGGCACCCGAGGTGAAGCAGGTGAGCTGGCCGCGCCATGACATGGATCGCTTCGTTCTCTCACGGTTGGAGAGCGAGGGGTTGGTGCCTTCGGCCGAGACGCCGAAGGAGACCTTGATCCGCCGGGTGACGCTCGATCTCACCGGCCTGCCTCCGACGCTCGCGGAGGTCGATGCATTTCTCGCGGACACCGCACCAAAGGCCTATGAAAAGGTCGTCGAGCGGCTTTTGAAGTCGCCGCACTATGGCGAGCGCATGGCGGTGGACTGGCTCGATGCGGCGCGGTATGCGGACTCGAATGGCTATCAGGTGGACCGCGACCGCGAGCTGTGGCCGTGGCGCGACTGGGTGATCAAGGCGTTCAATGACAACCAGCGTTTTGACCAGTTCACGATCGAGCAAATTGCAGGTGACCTCCTGCCGAATGCCACGCTGGAGCAGCGCATCGCGACGGGATTCAATCGCAACCACATGTTGAACGAGGAGGGCGGCATCATCCCGGATGAGTTTCTCGCGGAATACACCGCCGACCGGGTGGAGACAACTGCCGCCGTCTGGCTGGGGCAGACCTTCAACTGCTGCCGCTGCCATGACCACAAGTTCGATCCCTTCACCGCGAAAGATTTCTATTCGATGAAGGCGTTCTTCCACAACACTTCCGAGAAAGGCGTGGGTATCTATTCGAATCCGATACGTGTCAACGCGCCGCCTTTCGTGAAACTGCCCGCGCCGGAGATCGAGGCAAAGATCGCCGGTCTCAATGGCGAGATGAAGGTGGTGAATGACCAACTCGAGGCCCTCGCCAACAGCTCAGGTGCAGGCATGGAAGAGTGGGCTCAGCGAGTGGCTGCCGCGACGGTGAAGTGGGAGGCGATCGAGCTGCTCGGAGCAGCCGGAGGTGATGCGCCGCCGCACATCGAGTCCGGGACACGCACGCTGGAAGTAGGGCCGCAGGAAACACGGGCGAACACGATCAAGGTTACGGCGAGTCTGCCTGCGGGGCGCCTCACGGCGCTGAGACTGGAGTTTGCAACGAACGAATCGGCGGCGAGTTTTCAGTGGAGTGAGTTCAAGGTGAACTCGCCCGCAGACGGGGGAGCGCAGACAACACCGCTCGCCTTGCGCGCCATCGTGGCGGGCGAGTCGCTTGCGAGCGGGGAGACGACCAAGCTGCTCGACAATGATCGCAAGACTCGCACCGGGCTCTCGGCGAAGCCGGAGCTTCCCGTCCAGGCCGTTTTTGAACTGGCGACGCCACTCGTCATTGCCGAGCCGACGGAGATCGAGATGGAAATCGGAGTCGAGAATGCGAACGGGCCGTCGCGCTGGCGTGTCTTCACCACCGACAGCGGGGTCGAGTTGCTCGCGCCCTCGAGCGTGGTGACGATCGCGAAGAAGGAGTCTGCCATGCGAACCGACGCGGAGCGCAAACAACTCGCAGAGTTTCATCTCTCGCAGCAGCCGGAGCATCGGAAGTTGAACGACCAATTGAGTGCGCTGAAAAAGCAGATTGCCACGGCTGAGGGTGAGATTCCGACCACGCTCGTGATGGACGAAATGAAGGAAGCCCGCCCGACTTTTGTGCTCATTCGCGGGGCCTATGACAAAACGGGCGAGCGCGTCACGGCTGCCACCCCTGCGGTCCTCCCGCCGCTTGCTGCGGATGAGCCGCGCAATCGCCTCGGTCTCGCGAAGTGGCTCGTCAGTCCGCAGAACCCTCTCACCGCTCGCGTGACCGTGAACCGCCTCTGGCAGCAAGTCTTCGGCTCCGGACTGGTCAAGACCAGCGAGGACTTCGGCGCACAGGGAGCACCGCCGAGTCATCCCGAGTTGCTCGACTGGCTCGCGCTGGAGTTCATCCGCAGCGGCTGGGATATGAAGCATCTCATGACCCTCATGGTGACCAGCGCGACCTACCGCCAGCAGTCCCAACTCACGCCGCTTTTGCGCGAGCGCGATGCGGACAACCGCCTCCTCGCCCGAGGCGCCCGGTTTCGCCTCATGGGCGAGTTCGTGCGCGACCAGGCACTCGCGGCGAGTGGTTTGTTAGTGGGAAAAATCGGCGGCCCCTCGGTCAAGCCCTATCATCCGCCCGGCTTGTATGAGCAAGTCGCCGCCGGCAGTGGCTACAATGTCTATGTGCCCGGCAAAGGCGACGACCTCCACCGCCGCAGCCTTTACACCTACTGGAAGCGCTCCGTCCCGCATCCTGCGATGCTCGCCTTTGGCACGCCCTTCCGCGAATCCTGCACCCTGCAGCGTCCGCGAAGCAACACCCCACTGCAGGCGCTGAACCTCATGAATGACGAGACCTACACGGAGGCCAGTCGCTTCCTCGCCCAACAAATGATAAGCGATGGCGGCGGCGACGTGGGGAAACAACTCACCCACGGCTTCCGCCTCGTCCTCTCCCGCGCACCGAAGCCGGAAGAACTGAGCGTGCTCCAGCGTGCCTATGCCCGTGCCCTGGCCGATTTTCAAAAAGATGCCGCCGCCGTGAAGTCGCTCCTCAGCATTGGCGACAAGGAGACTGCCCCGAAGCAATCCACCCCGGAACTCGCCGCAATGACCACTGTAGCGAGCACCATCCTCTGCCTCGATGAGACCGTGACGAAGCAGTGAAGCAAAGCCGCAGCCATCCATGAAACCCGACCAAGCCCACACACGCCGCCGTTTCGTCCAAGCCGCAGCCATCGCCACGGCGGCAGGATCGACTCCGGTCATCGCGGCGGCATCAACGTCATCTTTCAAAACATCACGCACCATCGAAACGGATGTGCTCGTGTGCGGGGGTGGTTGTGCGGGAAGTGCGGCGGCTCTGGCGGCGTCGCGTGCCGGAGCAAAGGTCTTGCTCGTGGAGAAGGCACCTTTCGCAGGCGGCATCATCACCTGCGTCGGTCTGCCTTACTTCGACGGCATCGCACATATCACCACAAAAAGGGTCGTCGTGCGTGGCATCGCGCTCGAGCTCCTTTCGAAGTCCGGTGTGTGCGCGCCGGATGCGAAGACGGTCGACAAGCACAATCCCACGATCCCGAACACCTTCGAGTTCAAGCTGCTGCTCGACCGCTTGTTTCAGGAGAAGAAGGACCAGCTCAGCGTGCTCTTCAACAGCTTCATCTGCGATGCCCATAGCAGCGGCGATCGCATTGACTCCGTCACCGTGGCGAACAAAGACGGCCTCGTTACAGTGAAGCCGAAAATCGTGATTGATTGCTCCGGCGACGGCGATGTGGCGGCGTGGGCTGGCGCTCCCTTTGAGCAGAATACCGAGGTGCAGCCGCTCACGCTGCACTTCCGGATTGGCAATGTGAAGGCAGACAGCACCATCGGGGGTGCCTGTCGCACCGCGTTGGCGGCAGCGCAGAAGCGCGGCGAGTTGCCCTACTACTATGGTCCCGGTGTGATGTTCCTTTTCGGCAAGAACGAAGTCTATGTGCATGGCGTGCGTGTCCCCGCCGATCCCACGAACGCCGCCGATCTCTCCCGCGCCGAGATGCAGGGCCGGGCGGATGCGTATGCAATGTTCCTCGCCTGGAAACGGGATGTGCCGGCCTTTGCTGATGCCTATTTCATGGAGGCCTACCCATGGATCGGCGTGCGCGAGTCGCGTCGCATCATCGGTCAGCATGTGCTCAGTGAGGACGATCTCATGAAGGGGCACCGCTTTGATGATGCCATCGCCACCGGCTGCTGGTATCTCGATCTGCATCCTAACAAAACCGTCGTCGGCAGCGCGAATGATTTCGATCCGGAGAAAGTCCAGCCCGAGCCTTACGATATTCCGTATCGCTCGCTCGTGCCGCAGAAGCTGAGCAATCTGCTCGTCGCCGGGCGTTGCCACTCCGCCACACGTGGCGCGCACGCCTCCACCCGGGTCACCGTCACCGCGATGGCGATGGGCGAGGCTGCCGGTGTCGCTGCCGCCATGGCTCTCACGGACAAAACCGAAGTCGCCCTCCTCAGCGGCGTGAAAGTGCGTGAGATGCTCAGCTCCCGGAACGCCGGACCTTTCACCGATGCCTGATCCAGACCGCACCATCTAGATTATGAATACAGACTTTCAAGCTCTTCCCCGCCGCCAATTTCTCGGACGCGCGAGCATCGGCGTCGGGTCCGCGGCCCTGGCTTCGCTGCTCAATCCGCGGCTCTTTGCGGAGAGCGCATCGCATTTTGCGCCGAAGGCGAAACGCATCATCTGGCTCACGCAGGCGGGGGCGCCGTCTCAGTTGGACCTGCTGGATTACAAGCCGGGTCTCGCTTCGATGTTCGACAAGGATTTGCCTGACTCCGTGCGCGGCGAGCAGCGGCTCACCGGGATGACGGCGGGTCAGAAACGCTTTCCCATCGCTCCGTCCGTTTTCAAGTTTGCGCAGCATGGCCAGAGCGGCATGTGGATGAGCGAACTGCTGCCGCACACGGCGAAACTCGCGGATGAAATCTGCGTGATCCGCTCCCTGCACACCGAGGCGATCAATCACGATCCCGCGATGACCCTGCTGCAAACGGGGCATCAGATCGGCGGGCGGCCCTCGTTTGGCGCCTGGCTGTCGTATGGACTCGGCACGGAGAACGAAAACCTGCCGGCCTTCGTCGCGATGATTTCGCGCCCGAGCGGCCCGACCAATGCCCAGCCGCTGCACGAGCGCATGTGGGGTCCGGGTTTCCTGCCCGCGAAGTATCAGGGTGTGCGTTTCACGCCGACCAAAGACCCGGTGCTCTACCTCTCCAATCCCGACGGCATCACTCGTGAACGGAGACGCGCGATGCTCGACGACCTCGGCGAACTCAACCGCCTCACCCTCGCCGAGTATCAGGACCCCGAGACGCAAAATCGCATCGATCAATTTGAAATGGCCTTCCGCATGCAGGCCAGCGTGCCGGAACTCGCCGACCTCTCGCAGGAACCAGCGAGCATCTTCGAGCGTTACGGTCCCGAGTCGAAAAAGCCCGGCACCTACGCGGCGAACTGCATCCTCGCGCGACGACTCGCCGAGCGCGGGGTGCGTTTCATTCAGCTTTATCATCGCGGCTGGGATCAGCACAACAACCTGCCCGGCGGCATCAAGAGCCAGTGTTACGACACCGATCAACCCACCGCCGCACTGCTCACGGAACTCAAAGAGCGCGGCCTGCTCGAAGACACCCTCGTCATCTGGGGCGGCGAGTTTGGACGCACCGTCTATTCGCAAGGCACCCTAACCGCAGACAACTACGGCCGCGATCATCACCCCCGCTGCTACAGTATCTGGATGGCCGGCGCCGGGGTGAAGCGCGGGCATGTCTTCGGCGAGACGGACGAGTTCAGCTACAACATTGTTAAAGACCCCGTGCATATCCACGATCTCAACGCCACCGCGCTGCAACAACTCGGTATTGATCACACCAAACTCACCTACCGCTTCCAGGGCCGCGACTATCGACTCACCGACGTCCACGGCGAGGTGGTAAAGGGGGTGCTCGCATGACTTACATTCCCATGAAGCACATGCAATGCGACAGGTCACGATGTGCTTCATCCGAAGGATTCGCCCGAGGCGGCCGAGTTGAAAAAGAAGGGCGCGTGGAACCGCAAATTCTATTATGCGAAGACCGAAAAGGTAGTCATCGAGCCTTACGTCTGGCACGACCTCGCGGCGGAAGTGCGTGGCAAAGTGCTGCGCGTCCTCGATGCCTATGAGAAGGCTTTCAAGAAGACGCCGATACTCCTGCGCTATCCGGTGGGCGAAGACAAGCCGGGCCTCGCCGGCAATGCGAATCGTCCCTTTGGCTATCACGATGGTTCCATTGCCTGGGGAACGCTGGACAACGGGAAGAAGGAAAGCAGTTGGTATTTCATGCCCAGCCTGAATGCCGCCGGAGATGCCGCGATGAACAAATGGCGATCTCATCCCATCGGTGGCGAGGTGCGACCGGAAGTCTGGGACCAGATCCACGATGCGAAACCGAAGCACAAAAATGCGCAGGACTTCATGACCTGCGTCGAGCAGCCCCATGTGACCTGGCTCATGGAGAGCGGTATCTTTCAGGACAAACCGGACAATGAGCGCTACGCCCGCGCCCTCTCGCACGTGCGACGGATGGGATACGACTTCCATGTCCCGACCGCCGGGATCACCCGCGAGGGAGCGGCTCTGAACGTTCGTCTCACCGTGGTCAATCAGGGGGTGGCACCGTTCTATCAGGACTGGTCCATGGAACTCGCCGCTATCGATCAAGAAGGCCGCGTCACAAAACGCTGGCCTGTCGATTGGAAAGTCACCGGCCTGCTTCCAGGGGATCCGGCCCGCGAATGGACCGCCGCAATCGATGCGGATGCACCGCTCGTCGGCCAAGTGCTGGCCCTTCGTGTCATCACCCCGCTCACCAATGGCAAGCCACTGCGCTTTGCCAATGCCGATCAGGACCGCGACGCAGCGGGCTGGCTGAGCCTCGGTAAAGTGCCCTGAAACGATGGGATTGATCACCGGAAAGCCGGAAGTATTTGCCTTCTGCAATTCATTACTCGATTCCACCGCCTCGAATCCGCTCATGGCGCGCACCCCGGCATCCCGTCTCATCCGCATTCCTGAATGATTCCGCGGCGGGGCATTTCTTGTCGGTTACCTGCCAGTTGAAGTCGGCAAAAAGCACTTTGGTGAGATCGAAACCGGGTTTGGACTGAAGCCGCAGTTTGCCGATCGCAGACCAGTCCGTCATGGGTTTTTGGCTGAAGCGATTGATGAGACGTGAGGCGGGAACCGTCATCTCCTGCCATTCATCGGACGCAGTGATCTCGATCTCGGCGGAGTGATGATCGTCGCCGGTGAGGATCACGGTTTGCGGCTCCGTGCAGTAAAATTTGAAGCGCAGACTCGCCCCGGGAGGTGCCTTCCATTTGGGATCGTGCAGCTGCTCTGTGCTGGAGCCGCGCTGGCCGTTGTTGGAGCGGAAGGCCTTGATGCCTTTGGGGCCTTCGAGTTCGGCGATGTTTGTCCAGGCGCTGTAGCCGCCGCTGGTGATGTTGGAGGTAGCCTCGTCGGTGGCTTTGGCCTTGCCGAGCTGGGAGGGAATCGCCGCTTCAAAGCGGGTTGATCGTACGATGGTCGTTTCGTAGGTGATGTTGGCGTAGCCGAAGACGTAGTCGTCCACGTTCAAAACGGGCAGTTTCGCAATCCATCGATCACCCTGCTTCACACTCGCGGCATCGCGCCACGAACGTTGGAAACTGCTTGGGTTCTTAAGCGCGTGGAAGGCCTCGACCTTCACCACATTGCCCGGCGAGTCAGGCGTGATGAAGAGTTCGGGCACACCCTCGGCGTCGAGCGTGATCCCGGACCCCGGCTGTTCAGGCCAGACGATGTCTTTGCCGAGCACGTGCTTTTCCAGCCAGAACTTCGTGTTGTGCTCGATCTTGTCGGTGTCGTGATGGCCGCGTGCCTGGATGGCGTAGGACCAGGGCACGCCCGGTTTGAAATGTTTGAAGGTCTCGAGACCGCGCTCGTGACCGCCATGATGATCGTTGGAGCCGTTCAAAAACAAGGTCGCCGCTGTCATGTAGGGCACATGAGCCTCGGGGGCGATTCCGGCGAGGTAGATTTCCTCTCCGGGCGATCTCGGCGGCTCGACATAGGGCACGTTGTACATCCACACCTGCTTGCTGCGCCAATACTCGGTGTAGCCGATGCCGAAGTGCGCCACGACAGCCTTCACCCGCGGGTCCGTGCCGAGATGCCACATGAGCGTGCCGCCATACGAGTAACCGGTGGCACCGAGACGGGAGGGATCGACCTCTTTCTGCTGCTCCAGGTAGCTGAGGACGCGTCCTTGAATCGCATACCAGAGGTAGTCGGAGGTTTGCTTCGGATCGGCGAATCTCCTCACCCAGCACATACGCGCTGATGTAGGACTCACGGAAGTTGATGCCATCCCTGATTTCCTGCTTGATGATCTCTTCCTTGAAGTCGCCCCGGTTCGGATCGTAGTCCTTCCAGAGATCGGGGGGCGAGAGCAGTTCGGCGGCATGCAAGGTGCCGACGAGGAGCATGGCGATGATGGCAGGACGTAGGAGCATAATAGGAAAAAGAGCGATCAGGGCGCAAGATAGACCATAGCCTGCGCGAGCTTGAACGCATCGTCGCAGATGGGGCTGTTCGTCATCACCTGGAAGTTCAGGCCGTGATGAAGGACCGCCTTCCCGTTGCGATTGAAGTCATACGGCCAGTCCATCGAGCGGCCGATGGTGATCGGGCCGTCTTTGCCGAGCCAGGTAGCTTGCGAAGAGGCTTCGGCTGTTTGGAGATTCAGTGGGAGTGTGGGCATTCCACACAAGAAAGCGGGGCCTGTCTTTTTCAGGATTTTGGCCTTCGTTGAACGGGATGTGGTTTCGTAGGTTATTCCTTCGTTTTCGATTGTAAAAAAGCGAGCCGCCGCCTCGTCATGAACGACCCGAGCTTTCAAAAATCGAGCGGAATACGAGCCGGGCGACTCCTTTCTTCTCCTCTTTTCTCCTCATTGCGCAGCGCCCATTGCACCGCGTTCACGACGAGGCGGCGCAAGGCCGGCTGCACCGCATCTTCGGGCGCGCCGAGACTGGTGTAAAAAATGCGGGCATGACGCGGGCCGTACGATCGGGTCCACGCGAGCGGTTGGGCGGGTTCGATTTCACCCGCCTGGCCGAGTAGCAGCGGGGTGGCGTCGGCCGCGAGCGGCAGCACCCGGTAGAGGGAGGCATGACCGAGGATCGCCCCGGGATCCACGCCTGCGAGCAAGGGGCTGTCCGCCGGCGCTTGCGGATGTCGGGTGACGGAATAGGGCAGCCCTCTCGTCTCGTAACCGGTATTTTCGCAACCCAGCACATCGGGAACAAACTCCGGCCACGAGGCGAGAGCCGGGTCGGTCACGGGTAGGTTCGCCGGAGGAATAAACGCATGGTTCGCCGTGCGTATACCGACGAGCGGTCTACCGGCGGCGAGGTGTTTGCGGATCGCATCGAGTTGCTCGGGCGGCGGTGTGGCACGCCTGACAAAGACGATGAGCAGATCGGCCGTCTCCATCGCTTCGAGGAATCCTTCGAAATGCGTCGGCAATTCCCGATTTCCCTCGATGATCGTGACCCGATGTCCGAGCTCTCGCCATTCCCGCTCCGCGAAGCCGCGGCAGAAATTTACCGCGTCGTAGTTGTTAGGCTCGTCAACGGTGAGGCAGACGATGTGGGCCGGAGTGTCAGCGGCGACGGGGAGGATACCGAAGAGTCCACCAAGGATTCCGGCGAGGCAGAGCAGGGGAGTAAAGAGCGTATTCAATTTTTCAGGGGAGCTTTCGTTGTTTTTGGGACCGCTGGTAGGGCGAACCGTCCTGGTGAGCCGCAGGGTCGAAGCATCCGCCGGCTACGATGGATGGGTTGCGGCCCAAGCGGCTCGGCGGGGACGCCTCGCCCTACCATCCCGCCGACCCCTCACTTCCATGGCGCTCGAAACCTTCCGAAATTCCTCTCTTTGCGAAATCGGCTATAATCGGCCAGGAAATCAGCCAAGCCGCCATGCTACCCCCAGTTTTAACCATCACTCCCGAGATGCTCCGGCTCATCGGTAGCTTCGTCGTTGTCTTCCTCGCGGTCCATCCCTTCCAGGACGGCAATGGCCGCCTCTCCCGCGTCCTCACCTCCCTCATGTTGCTCCGTGCCGGCTACGCCCATGTCCCCTACAGCTCGCTGGAGCGCGTCATCGAGGCGACCAAGGAAGGCTACTACCGCGCCCTTCGTCGCACCCAGAGCACCCTCGGATCCGGGCACCCCGATTGGGAAGCCTGGCTCCTCTTCTTCCTCCGGTCCCTCGTCAGGCAGAAGGATGTCTTGGCGACAAAAATAGACCTCGACGACACCCGCACCGACGACCTTCATCCGCTCGCGAAAAAGATTCTCGCCCTGCTGCCGGACCACGAAATCCTCACACTCGGTCAGGTCGTGACGCTCACCGGCGGGAGACCGAGCACGGTGAAGCTGCGCTTGAAGGAGCTGGTGGAAAAGGGTTACCTTGTGCCGAAGGGGCGGGGACGCGGGGCGCATTATGTGAGGGGGTTGCCAAACGTGCGTGGTAGTTGCTATCTCTCGAAACATCATCCATCCCATGAGTAAAGCGAAGCGAAGCAACATCGAAGTCAGGGGGACAAGTATCGGCATCCTTTCCCAGGCGGGCGGGGACGACATCCCGCTCACCGATATGGTTCGAAACTTCGACGGAGCGGGAGCCTTGAACGAGCAGTGGCTCAAAAACAAGGACACCGTACTTTTCCTGGGCGTCTGGGAGCAGATCAACAATCCGGATTTTAATTCCCTCGAATTCGAGGGAATTAGAGGGATGAAGAGGTGTAGGGGAAACCTGCTAATTAATTTAGGATTTCTTCGCTGAAGTCCTTCACACCCCTTGTAATAACAAGCCCCTAAAAAGATTGACGACCTTCACCCCGTCATAGATCTGACCGTCGTTCAGGTCTTCGGTGTAGAGGATCTCGCAACCCAGCTCCTGAGCGGCTGCGAGAATAGTGGATTCCCGGTGCGAGACCTGATAGCATCGCCGCAGTTGTCTGGCCGTCAGCACGAGCGGCAGGGTGACGGGCAATACGGTCACCTCACTGGTCAGCATCAGCGCGGCATCGATGCCTGCCTCGGTGATCCCCATAGATTTTTTTCGAAGGGCGTTGGCCACGAATTCCTGCAACACCTGTGCGGACAACGCAAAAGGAGCTGCCAGCATGATCGCTTGGGCCCGCTGCTTTTTGATCCGATCGTCCGCCGCCATGGAGCAGGCGTAGAGCAGGACATTCGCATCCAGAAAAGCCTCAACGCTCATAAATCTCCTCCCGCGTCATCAACTTCATCGGCTCCGTATTGGTGGCCTGCATGGATTCCAGCAACCGCTTCACCTTCTCTCTCCGCTGTTTCACCTCGTCCGGCGTAGGCGTGCGCAGCCACAACTGCAAGGCATCCACGATGATGGCCTCCACTGTGGTTCCACGCTTCGCCGCCTGAACTTTGACTTTCTCGAAGAGGTCGTCAGGTAGATCGAGGTTCGTCTTCATGCGGCAGATAAAATAAGACGATAGCCGAGAGGCACGCGGAAATACGTGCAGAGGTGAAGGATGTCGCCCCTCCCTCCCTCCGCCGCAGCCTGCTCCTTCCTCCCAGCAATCTCCTCCATCTCCTCCTCGTGCAAGGCCCGCGAGAACAACGCGAGACCTCCGATGCGCCCGCCGAAGAAATTCACCCATTCGCCGCCTCGATGCACTGCCCCGACGGTGAAGTTGGCCCCGTCTTCGCCGCCATCGAAAAGCCCGTCGGGGTAGGGGAAGGGATTGTAATGCTCGAGCGAATCGAGTTTCCCGTTCACATAGACACGCGAGGCCTCTCCGTCATAGCTCATCGCGATATATTGCCAGCTCTCCATCGGGATCTCCGTTGCTCCGCTCGAGTAAGTGATGCAGAAATCGTCGCCCGGCGTGGGCCCGCCAATCGCGGAGACGTGGCCGTGGACACGGTTGGCGAGGGGATAGCTCTCAGCTCATCGGACGGGATGAAGTTTGTTGGGTCCCGCTTTTGCAGTGGCCGGCGCCACCCCCCATTGCAGCACCTGCCCGTCGGCCTCGAGTCGTGAGCGGAGCGTTTCGTAGTCGAGGTCCTGCACCGGCACGCCCGCATCGATCGCGAGAGAGGCGGCCGTCGCCGCGCTCTGGCTTGCCACCATGAAGACCGGCTCCATCCGCAGGCTCGCAAAAGCAGTGTGGCTCGCGCTGAGGGCAAAGGTGACGAGGAGGTTTTCGCATTCGACCCGCTTCGGCGTGATCGCATCGTAGCCGATCTCGTAAGGTCCCGCGCCGCCGCGCCCTCCCGCGACTTTGCCCTCGCGGGAAACGACGCCGTCTTTCACGATGCGGCGGATCTCGTGGATGTCGGTCCCGTAGCTGCCCAGTCCGACGGATTTAGGGGCGACTTCGCGCCCGTGGGTGTGGTGTTCGGTCAGGACGAGATCACTCACCATGCGGCGCGCTTCGCGGATGTAGAGCTGGTGCGGCCAGCCGCCGGTGTCGGGAAACTCGTCTTTGGGCAGGCCGAATCGTGACATGTCGTTGCGCACCTTTTCCGGCACCCGGGGATCGGTGGCGAGGAAGTGGAGTAGTCCACGATGGTAGTCCTCGTGCGTCTTCGCGATTCTTTTGCGCTCATCGTGGCCCGCCTCGGGCCAGGCGTGGGACGCACCGGGCAGGTTGCCGCCGAAGGTGGCGGTGTTGAAGTCCCATTTTTCATTGGGCAGGGCATCATATTTCGAGAACCATCGCAGATCCATCTCATCGCCGTGCGCGACGCAGGCCTCGATGAAGCGCACGACGATCTCGTAGCGCGCCGGGTCGTAGTCGGTGGGCGGCTCGATCGGGAGCGAGTTCGCCGGATCGGTGCTAAGGCAGAGGCGGTAGCAATAGGCCTGCACTCCGGTGGCTGCCGCGCCGGGGTTTCCGGGTTCGCCTTCCCGGACGAGCGGCAGAAGTCCGCTCGTTGCATCGCCTTTGATCACATAGGGATCGAGGGGGAAATCGCGGTCCCAGACGCCCTGACCACCGGGAACGCGGCCGTTCTCGCCCGGGAGGAGGTGATCGGTGCGCGGCCTGTATTTTTCCGCATAGTGGATGCCGTTGTAGGTCTCGCCATACTTTACATTGCCCTCGCGAGTGAGTGTGTAGCTAACGCCCGCCCGGGCCATCAGGTCGCCCTCATAAGTGGTGTCGAGGAACATCTTTGCCCGGACGGTATCGCCGCTATCGAGAATGAGTTCCGTGATTTTCGCGCCCTCCATCGTAAGAGAAGAGAGACGGGCACTGCGACGGAGGATGACGCCGGCCTCGCGGATCGTCTCGTCGAAAAGGGACTCGGCCTCGTGGGGTTCGATCGCATAAGCTCCACCGGTAGCCGGACCGCCCTTGCCCTGAAACGGTTTGTCCCAGGCGAGAGATGCTCCGGTGGTGGCAGCCAGTTTTGTGAAATACTCGCGCGCAATGCCGCCGACGCTGCGGGGATCACCGATGTCCACCGCACTAAGACCGCCCGAGGTCATCCCGCCAAGGTGTTGCCCGGGTTCGAGCAGGATGACCGATTTCCCCATCCTCGCTGCCTGAACCGCAGCGACGACGCCACCCGAGGTGCCGCCGTAGACGCAGACGTCGGCTTCGAGGGTGGCGGCGGAGAGGGGGGTGCACGCGCAGAGGGCACCGAGAACCGAGCAAAGCGAAACAGCCCGCCGGGAAAGATATAATTTGTTGCGGACAACGACGGTGAGGAGATGGGGGGACATGGCGGGAGGTTTCAAGGACGAGGATAGGCTTTATGGCAAGCCGGAGCCAAGCGGGAAGTGGCTGTTCCTTTTCGGGATAGGCGGTCATCTCAGCCGCCCTGAGCTTCGAGGCAATCATAGCGCACGCGCAACTTCGCGCCCTTCTCCGGATTCAACTGAGCCAACGCGGAGATGCGGCCGAGGAGGCGTGCGGAAAAGGCCGGGGCATCCTCGGCGCACGAACTCCATCCCCGGGTTTCCCATCGATGCAGGATGGCTTTCAACTCGTCGTAGAGGGGACGGACGGAATTGGTCTTTTCATTCACCACAAAACCGGCGAGGCGCTGGCGGACCGAGGAAGGCATCACTCTCGTCTTGCGGTAGTTCAGCTCGAATCCCTCGTCGAGGACGATTTCGGCGACGCGGAAGAGGAGCCACGAAGCCAGTTGTGTCGCAGCCTCGTCTACCGATATATCGCAATCCCGGTTCATCGGAAGAAAGGTGCGGCCCGCCGCTCCAACGCGTCCCTGCCTGGCTCGGCCAGTCGGGCGTCGGCGACGGCGTCGGCGACGGCGTCGGCGACGGCGCCCTTGCGGCCGCGCGTCGTGATGGGTCGGAGTGTCGTATCCCCGGGGATGCCCCGGAAAGGCGGAGACGCCGCCACCTCCCCGAGGGAAGGGGGCGTCGAATTCACCAGCTTGGAGCAGCGGACCACGAGGGTTAGTGTACCGGAATTGTTTGGGATTTGAAGCAAAAGAAATTGCGAGTTTCGGTCCAGTCGGCGGAGCGGGAACCGTGAGTGGTGATGATTGCTCGATGAATGTATTGATCGCCCGACTGCTTCGCGCCTTGCGTGTGCGATGGAGAGCGTAGCGGAGGTCGTGAGAGACTGTTGCAAAACCTTCCCTTTCACAAAATATCTACGGCGGTATCTTCTGTGGCTGCCCTCTGTGAGGCCGTTGAGCATGCCCGGATCACAAGGGGCCTCCCCGACGATCAATGATGCCGTGAATCCAACGCGGCCTCACAGAGGCCACCTACAGGACGAATTGGGTGTCGAACGCGGTTCGGCGTCACTTTTGCAACCAGTCTCTCACGAGTTTCGCTACTTCTTACTCAGCGCTTTTCCAGCCACTCCAAGTTAAACCGCGCCAGGCGCAGGGCTGATCCGGCGAAGTGCAGCTTGGATCCCGCCCCGTAGAAGCACAGAATCGTCCCGTCTTTCGTCACGGCGATATCCGAGTAGGCGCTCGGTCCGTCCTCGAGGAGCTGGTTCACCGGCCATGTCTGTCCCTCGTCGCGGCTGAGTTTTACACTGAGGTTCTTACGGGCGCGACTTTTCCCGGGTTCGGGTTCGCCCTCGCGTCCGCCTTCGAGATTGTGGGGATTGGAGAAGAGGAGCAGACTTTCCCCGTCGTGCTCGTAGCGAACGATCCCGCCCATGCAGATGGGCTCGAGGAGGGCCTCGTCAAAGTGGGGCGTGCTCCAGTTGGTGGCTCCGTCAGGGCTGGTCACGGTGATCCGTCGATGCGCCTTTGATTCGCTGCGGACGTTGAGCATGACGCTTCCGTCCTGCAGTTCGACCGCGACGGTCTCGTTTGGGTTGATCCATTCCCCGGTGTTGGGCACCGCGATCTCGCCGGCCTGCCAGGTCTTGCCATCGTTGTCACTGAAGATCGTCGCGGTGACGCTCGGTCGATGGGCATTGCCGCCGGTTCCGGTGGAGAGCCAGACGGGGACAACGAGGCGTCCGGTCTTGAGTTGGATGCTGTGGTTCGGGCCGGTCGCGAGGACCTTCCAGTCGTAGTCCTTTTTGAATGCCTCAAAGCTCGCGGTGATCTCGGTCGGCTGGCTCCACGAGAGCCCGTCATCCTCGCTGCGCTGGTAGAAGGCGCGCTCGTATTCGAGGCAGAAGAGCATGTGCACGGTGCCGTCTTCGTCCGCGATGAGGACGGGATTGTTGTAGGTGACGGTGTCAGGGTCGGTGTGGTTGAGTTTCAGAGCGAAGGCGTTCTTTTGCTTCGGCCCGGGCACGTCGACGATGCTCTGCGGGGCGCTCCAGGTCTTGCCTTCGTCGGTGCTGCGGCGCAGGAGGATTTTGATATCGTCCCAGTCGCTCCCGTCGCGGCGGGCCTCACACCAGGCGAGGACGGTGCCCCCGGCAGTGACGACGATGCCGGGGATGTGGTAGGTCTTGAAGGCCGGGTCCTCGCCGACGGTGAAGAGATCCTCCTTTTCGAGAAAGGGTTCGGCGGCGGAAACGAGACCTGACAGGGTCAGGAGGAGGAGTAGACAGGGTTTCATCACTTCAGTTTGATCAGGGGGCTTTGTTCCGTAACGGGCGGGGGAGCGGTGATATCGCTGTCAGAACACCCCCGTTCCCAGCAGCACGAGGGTGCAGGCCTCCTCCCACGGAATCCCGGCATCATCGAGTTCCGCCTGCACGAGTCGCGACTCGGTGCCGGGGTTGAAGATGACTCGTCCGGGCCTGAGCTTGACGATCCCTGCCGCGAGCGGTTCGGAGATCGCGGGGCTGACATAGAGCGTGAGGGTATCGATCGGACCGGTCACGGAGGCGAGGTCTTTCACCACCGGGACGCCTTCGATCTCGGGCAGGGCGGGATGCACGGGGATGACCCCGTGGCCGTATTCCCGCAACATCGTGAAGGCGCGATAGGCGTAGCGGTCGGGTTTGTTGCTCGCTCCGAGAATGACGACTCTCTGGCTCAAAGGTGGGGGTAGGTGTGTGTTTGCAGAACTTCGTTTACGTAACGGATTCTACGTCGTTGGAGCGTGGATGATCGTTTCCGCATTTTCCTCGATTTCTCCGTCGAAGGCATGGGCTGGAAGCGCCATGCTACGGTTTTCCGCCCTTCACGAATTCTTCCTCGGAGAGCGATCCGTCGCTGTTGGCGTCAAAGACAGGGAAGCGCTTCGGTGCTTCGTCAGGCTCGGGCTGATGAAGGAGGAATTCTTCGCGTGAGAGTTTGCCGTCGCCGTTCACGTCGCGTTTGCGGAACATGCCGACGCGGTCCTTTGAGGAGGACTTTGCTTTAGCCTCGGGTTTTTCCGGTGCTGCGGGAGCGGAGGTCCGGATTTGTGGCTTTGCCTCGGGATGGGTCGCGAGCATGGCCTGGAGTTCTTTGACGATTTCGGGATTCTCTGCAGCGAGATTTTTCGTTTCTCCGGGGTCGGACTGATAATCGTAAAGCTCCCACTCGGCGGTGGAGGTATCAGCTCCGATCTCCTTCCACTCGACGAGGCGATAGCGGTCGGTGCGGATGGCGCGGCCGAGGAGTTTGCTGCGCGGGTAGACGTGGATGACGTGGTCGCGATACGCGGCGGCGGGATCGGTGAAGAGGGCGGCGAAGCTCTTCCCGTCGAGCCCGACGGGGGCGGGGAGTCCGGCCAGCTCGGCAAGAGTAGGGTAGAGATCGACCGTCTCGACGAGGGCGGAGGAAATGGTGCCCTCTTTTCCGGGGAGCGCCACCATCAGGGGAATACGCGCGGCCTGTTCGTAGTTGGTGTGCTTGCACCACATCCCGTGATCACCGAGATGCCATCCATGATCACCCCAGAGAACGACGATGGTGTTTTCGGCGAGGCCGGTCTCGTCAAGAGCCGCGAGGACGAGCCCGAGTTGGGCATCCATGTAACTGGTCGCGGCATAATACCCGTGGATGAGGTGACGGGTGAGATCGGGGCCGAGGGGCTCTTTTCCTCCCGGGATCCCGGCGTATTGCCTGAGCTCGCCTCCGGGCTGGCCGGCATACTCGGGGGCACCCCCGGGAGCGATGTCGCGCTCGGGTTGGGGCAGGGCTGCGGGGTCGTGCATGTCCCAGTATTTCTTCGGAGCGATGAAGGGCAGGTGCGGCTTCATAAATCCGACGCCCATGAAGAAAGGCTCGGCGGACTCTTTAGCGGCCTTGAGCCGTCGCACCGCTTCCAACGCGAGCTGGCCGTCTGCGTAGGTCTCGTCGGGTACATCGGCGGACTCGGTCGCGGCTCCGCGCGGGTCTTTCCAGGGCTCTTTGGTGTTTTTCTTTTCCGGTTTCGGCGGGTTGTTTTCCGCGAGGGCATACTGCTTCGCTCTGGGCTTGAAGTGGGGCACGGTCCACGAGGCGGCATCCTCGGCGTTTCCGTGACCGACATGCATGATCTTGCCCATGGCCTCGGTGCGGTAGCCGTGTTTTTGGAAATACTGGGCGACGGTGACGGCGTCGGGACGGGATTTGCGGAAATTGGTCGGCAGGTCGTAGATGCCGAGGGTCTGCGGGCGCAGGCCAGTCATGAGAGCATTCCGCGAAGGCGCACAGACCGCCTGATTGCAGTAGGCCTGGTCAAGGCGCAGGGATCGTGCGGCGAGGGCGTCGATACTCGGCGTTTTGGCGTGGGCATCGCCGTAGCATCCGAGGACGGGCTTCAGATCATCGACGCAGATGAGGAGCACGTTGCGCTTCGGAGCATCGGATTGCGCGGAAAGGGGCAGGGCGACGAAAAAGGTGAGAGTGAGAAGGGCGAAAAGGGGTTTCATAGGGGCAACGCGTGCGTTGTGAAGCAAAAGTGTATCAGGACTTTCCAAAGGGGAAAGCCCGGATCTTCAGAGCGGCTCACGATTGTATCTCCCGGATCTTTTGCTATTTCAGCAGAGTCTGGTGACCTCGTTTTCTCGCCTGACGAATCTGACGGTTACTTTCCATTTGGGCGATACCTCGGATCGGCAGTTTCTTGATTCCCTCGAATTGACCAGCTACCAGCACATCATCCTCCTCCTGTGCTACAGCGATACCATGTATCGTTTTCTCGCGGAGGCGGGCGACTCTGAAAAGGCCTATGGCGTTCGCGTGAATCCGGCAAAGTCAGCGAAGGTGACTTTTGCGGCAGGGGACAAAGTGATCGTGCTGGCGGAAAATTGAGGGTTTCCAGGATTGTTTGGCCGACCCTGAGTTTCCGAACCCCTCATTACCCGTCGAGTTGAGTCAGCCTCCGCAACCGCGACTCGACCCAGCGATTCAAACTCTCCCCTTCTTCACGGCTCAGCGCGACGAGCTTGCGATGAAGTTGCGGATCAATACGAAGAACGAAGTTGCCTGAAAATGGCTTGTCCGGGTCTTCACCGCGTTCGCTACAAAAGTCGAGGTAATCGTCGATCGATTCCTGAAATGCCGACTTAAGTTCATCAACGCTTCGCCCCTGAAAGGTGACCACATCCCGAAGGTCAGTGACTTCGCCGTGAAAGATCTCTGATTTGTCATCAAAGCTGACGGTGCCGTGGTATCCCTTGTAAGTCATCATGGTTGGTATCCTGCTTCAGTTAAAAAACGTTTCATCGAGGTGACCGCACCGCGGTCTGTCTTCGGATCCGGATGAGGCCTGTGAAATACGGCCCTCACGCCGTTGAGTGCCAGCCTGACTCGCGACCCGCTTCCCTCGGTAATCTCGCAGCCTAAAGGCTTTAGGAGGGACTCGATATCCGCCCATGCGATGTTACCCGGAACGGGAATCTTGAAAATGGCTTCAAGCGTCTTTCGCTGCCGATTGTTCACGGGAAATGATACCGCTTGGTGATACTGTGTCAAGGATCGTTTTAGGCTCGATAAGCATCTCGTTAGGCTTTGCTGGAACTGACTTCGAACGCAACACAATCTCTAAAAGGTCGAAGCGGTCGTCGATTGCTTTGGCTGGAGAGCTTCCGGTGCGCAAATGCTCACAATTCCAGCGCTAAAGCGTGACATTTTCGAAACGTCACTTGACCGATCCAGTCGGGAAGGCGGACAATTCACTTTCTTTTAACCACCTAACAGACATGCAAGCCAATTTCGACAAAGCCCGCAAGCTCATTAATGAACTTGAAGCCAAACTCATCGATACTTCCACCCACACGGCAGCCGCTCGCAAAGCACTTGATGCTTGGATCCAGAGTGGCGAAGCCGGTCTCGGCAAGAAAGGATCTTCGGCTCTCAAGCAGGTCCGCAAGCGCGCCGACAGCTTCACCAAATCCCTGACCAAGCTCGAGCACAATCTCGCGACGTCCCTCGACAAGCTGTCCGACTCTCAGAAAAAAGAGGATTCCAAGAAAGCCTCCAAGAAAACGGCGAAAAAAGCCGCTTCGAAGAAGCCCGGTTCACCAGCGAAAAAAGAGACGAGCAAACCCGCTTCTCCTGCTGTCAAAAAGTCCGCTGTCCCGGGAACTGCATCGAAGAAAAAGACGCTCGCCAAAAAAGCGAAGTCTTAACACGTCCCGCGCTTCTGCGGAGATCGATTTTCGCCCGTTAACTTCAAAGGGTTGCGCGTGCCGAGCTTGGAGGTGGGAGCACCTCTCGCGAACTGGTGTTTGCACTACCCCGGACCGAAGGAGAACGGGCCTGGAGACCCGTTCTACGCGGGGAGAAGGGCGTCGTGCGCGAACAAGGAGGGTGGACACTCCTGTCCACCTCACTTCGCTCGCAACGACGCTTCGCTCTCCCGGATGGCACTGACCTCCGGATTGGATGTCAATGTGGGGCGGACATTCCTGTCTGCCTGTTCGACGGATCTCGATTAGACCGACATCTTCGACCCCCGCCACGCTCTGCGCATCGACCTCCGGACGCCCCGGTCGTGCGTCCCTGCCGGCGCCTATGAGCGCTCACTTCTTCTTCACGAGCGACTCGAGATACACGAGCAGACTCGCCATCTCATGAACGGAAAAGTTGCCCATCAATCCGGGGGGCATCATGCTCGTGGGCAGGGTCTCGCGCTTGGCGATGTCGGCCTTGTTGAGAGTGTGCTCCTGTGAGGCGATGTCGCGCAGGGTGACTTTTTCGCCCTGTTCGTCGGTGATGAATCCCATCTGCGCCGAGCCGTCTTTCAGGGTGATGACGTTGGTGGCGAAACCCTGGGCGATCGTTTTGTTAGGATCGAGTATCGACACGACCAGGTCGGGACGTTTGTAGGTCTCGGCGATGTTGCCGAGGTAGGGGCCTTTGGGCTTTTCGCTCTGGCTCACGGTATGGCAGGCACCGCAGGTGGCACGGGCGTAGACGGCCTCGCCGAGGGCGACGTCGCCGTTCTGGTGGGCGAGGACGGCCTCGAGGGCTTTGTCAGGAGCGAGGGTCGCGATCTTCGGCGTTTTGTCTTCGCCTTTGGCCTGGAGTTTCAGGTCTTTCACGGCGGTCCTGGCGGCTTTGGCGACTGCCGGATCGAGGTCGTTGGCGGCGACGAGGATGCGGTCGTCGAGGCTGCGGTTTTTTGTCTTCACGGCGGCGGCGATGAGGACGGCTTTTTGCGCAGGCACATTCCAGGCGAGGTCGAGGGCCTTCTTCGAGAGTTCGCGGGACTCGGGGGATCCGGTGGTGCGGGAGGCGAGGGCGAGGACGGCGGCGTTGGCCCAGAAGCCTTCGCCCGTGGTGGCCTTCTCGGCCGCGATCTTTTCCAGGGCGAGATGGTGGTTCTCGAGCTTCGGTGCCTGGAGGAAGGCGGTGGCCGCCTCTTCGAGATTCTTCTCGGCATCGGTGAGGGCGGTGCGGGCGTTCTTCTGGTCGCTCTTGGCTTTGACCGAATCGGGGTTTTCTCCGGCGGTTTTCACGGCGGCGCGCAATCCGTCGAGTTTGGCGGTGATTCCGGCAAAGGCGGAGAGGGTGGCGTGAAAGGGCTCGTCTCCGTCCAGTTTCACGAGGGCAAGAACGGCGCGGAAGAGGGTCGCGGGGTCGGACTCCGTGTTTTTGGCGGCGGAGAGAAGGATTGCGACGCCCTCGGCCGGGATCGTCTCGGCGGTGGAGAGTTGCTGGACCGCGTCGGGGACGATGGAGGCATTGTCCTTCGCGAGAGTCAGGATGCGCGAGAGGGCGTCATCCGACTGGATGCGGTTGCGGCTCATTTCCTTGACGAGGAAAGAGGCTTCCCCGGGCGAAGCGGCGTCGAGGGTGGTTTTGAGAGCGGCGAGGATCTTGTCGGTCCCGGCCCATTTCACCGGCTGATAGTAGGGACCGCGGGTATCGGGACGGGTGCCCCAACTGTCGCCGGTCCAATCGCCTTCGCGCTGGGCGAGGCGGCAGAGGGTGGCGAGGAGGACTTGGCGAGTCTCGGGGCGTTGTTCGGCGGCGAGTTCGGAGAGGAGATCGTCGATGAGGCCTGGCACGTCGTGCATGCGCATGAGGGCGAAAGCGGCACCTTTCGGATTCGGGCCGGTGAGGAGAGCGTCGATTGCGGCGTCCTTGGCTCCGAGACGGGCGAGGGCTTGAAAGGCGGTGTGCGCGACGCGCGGGTCAGGATCGGCGAGGAGGGTGGCGATGGCGGGGGCGGCGTCCATCACCTGCAGGCGGGCGGCGGTGACGGAGGCTTCGCTGCGCGTGCGTGGATCGTCGCTCTTCAGGGCGTCGACGATCCACGAAGAGGGAACGGAGGCGAGGTCTCCGGCAGCGCGAAGGAGATACGGAGCGAGGTCATCGTCCTGGTGCAGGGCATCGAGAGCCGTGGCCGCCGTGCCCTCGCGCTGGGTAACCGCATACAGTGCCGCCACCCGCGTTTTGAGATCCTTGTCAGGATCCTTCGCCAACTCCGAGAGAGCTGCGGACATGACAGGGTTTACCTCCCGCCGCAAGAGGGTTCGCTGCGCTGTCAGGGTCCGAATATGACTCGGCGAATCCAGCGCCTCCACCAACTCGGCATCGCTCATTTTCTCAAAATCCGGCAAAGGCTCGGGCTTGAACCCTTTCGGTGTGACCCTGACGATGTAGCCAACCTCCGGCCCTTCCCATTTGAACGTCGCGGGACCTTTCCAGCTTGCCTGATAGACGGCGCTCATGCCATCAACATCGGCGTCGGTGGGACGGGTCATGCCGATGAAGGTGCGGGGTTCCGTGGTCTCGGCAAAGCTCGCGCCCTGCGGCTGCACGCTGTGGTGAAAGGAGCCCGCGCGGCCCCAGTCGCAGGTGATGGGGGCCTTGTTCCATTCATCGGGAAAGCCGGGCTCGTGTAGGTAGACGGACCCGCAGCCCGAGCCGCCGCCGTAGTCAGCGAGGGGCTGGACGAGCTCGTCGCTGAAGTTCTTGTAGAGGCGGGGGTAACCGTGGTCTTCGAGTCCGCTGAAGTGGTGAAAGCGCACATCCCATCCGCCGCCGTCGTTCGTGTTGTCACGGGCGAAGAGGTCGCAGAGGGGGCTCATGGGCGTGCCGAGGATGTTGCGGGTGCCGGTCGCGTAGACCTCGAGGCCGCTGCCGTCGGGACGGAAGCGGATCACTCCTCCGGCGCGATGCTGGAGGGTGCGTCCGTCGGTGCCGGTCGCTTTGAGAAAACCAAAATCGCCTCCGGCGATGTAGATCCAGCCGTCGATGCCGAGCTCGAGACCGTTCGTGGTGTGGTCGGCGGGACGGTCGGCAAAGCCGAAGGCGATGCCGTCGATGAGCTTCTTCGATTCCTCCGAAACCCCGTCGCCGTCGCGGTCAAAATAGACGCTGATGTGTGGCGGGTGGAGGAGGTAGAGGCGGTCATGATCCCAGATGAGCCCTCGGGGCGAATCGACATCTTTGATGAACTCGGTGACCTCGTCGGCGCGTCCGTCGCCGTCTTTGTCGCGCAGGCGCAGGACCCGTCCGCGCCCGGGCTCACGACCGAGGGAGCCATTGCCGTCGCTGGAGACGTAGAGATCGCCGTTCGGCGCGGCGGCGACGTAGACGGGATAGTTCGCGGCCTGCCAGTTGGAGAAAAGGGAAACATCAAAACCTTCGGGAACTTTCACGTCTTTGAGGATCTCGGCCTCTTCCACTGGGCTGAGCTTCACGATTTTAGGCGGGATATTTCCACTTTTTGCGTAAGGATCGGCATCCTTCTTCGCGGCGGCATCCACGGCGGCCTGCTGTTTTTCATCGAGTTTCGGGTAAAGGGATTTTATTCCCGCGCCGGTCACGGTGAATTCTTTAATGCTGGCCCATCCGCCGGTGCTGGTCCCGATGCAGGTCACTTTGAGAAAACGGATCTCCTTCGCCTCGAAGGTCGCCTGCGAGTCACCGGGCTTCTGGTTCCCGCTCGCGTCGCTGAGGACGGTCCAGCTTTTGCCGTCGCTCGATCCCTCGATGGTATGGCGGTAGATGTTGTTGCCGCTTTCCCAGACGATTTTGGCTCCGGTGAGGGTCTGTACTTTGTCGAAGGCGATCTGGAATGACTGCGGAAAAGACGCATTCGCCGCGCACCAGCGGGTCCCGGGATCGCCATCGACGCCGCGCCAGGCGAAGTTGTTTTTGCCCGATTCTTCGCTGCTCGCGGTGGCGGTGACGAGGGTCGCTCCGGCGGGTGCGGTGCCGGGCTTGGCGGCGGCTTTCGCTTCGGGTTTGGGCTGCTCGACGCCTTTGGTGAAAGTGACCTTGTTTTCCCCGGAGAAGGCGGTGCCGAGGTAACCGTCTTCGTCGAGCTTGCCGCAAGCCCAGAGGAGGCCGCGGGTGACGAGGTCGAGGTAGCGCGCATCCTCGACCGTCGCGGTGTTGTGACCGAGGGTGGTGCTGAAGCTGCGCGCGCCCTGCTTCTCATTGGTCCAGACGACGATGGCGACTTCTTCGTGCTCTTTGCCGTCGCGTTTCACGATCTGCTTGCCCATCGCGAGGGGCTGAGCGTCGAAGACATTGACGTTGTTGTAGAGCTCTTCCTTGATCGTGGTCCAGTTCTCGAGCGGGGCGGTGACGGGATGCTTTTTGTCCAGGAAGTCGATCTTGATGGGCTCCTGCGGGCCATGGGAGTTCGACTGGATCCCGAGGTGTTTGAACCACTGATCATTTCCCGCGCGGAAGCTGTGCATCGCGCAATGGAGATGCACGGCGGGGATGGTCTGGTGGGCGTCGAGGATGTTTTTCAGGACGGTGAGATCCTTGTTCCCGGCGGCGCACTCGTCGTGAATGATGATGTCGTAGCCCTTTGCCCAGTTCGGGTCGTTGTAGAGGGAGAGGGGAGGATTGACGGACTTGTCATCGGTCCACCAGACATCGACCTGGACATTTGCCCGGGCCTGAATCCCTTCGTAAATGACCTTGTGCTGACCGGTGTAGTCGTGGCAGCAGCCGCCGGCGACAAGGAGGGCTCTGAGCGGCTTTTTCCCGGTCTGGGCGCGGGAGGGGGCGATAAGAAAAATACCGAGGAGCACGAGGCTCGCGGCGGAGAAGAGCAGGGGGAATTTTTTCATGGGGCTGCCGTCAGGAGAGCAGATCCATGCTGGTCTGGGATGGCCAATTCGTCAATCGCGTATCGGCGTTCTCACCCCTGATCCTTAGCCTTCGCCCACGAATCGCGCAGGCCCACGGTGCGGTTGAAAACGAGAGCCCCGGCGGCGCTGTCCTTGTCGGCACAGAAATAGCCGAGTCGCTCGAACTGGACCGTCTCGCCCGGCGCGACAGACGCGAGATTGGGCTCGAGCTTGGCCCCGGCGAGCACTGTGAGGGAGTCGGGGTTGAGGTGATCGAGGAAGGAACCGTCGCCGCGATCGGGAGCCTCGGTCATGAAAAGGCGATCATAGAGCCGGATCTCGGCGTCGATGGCGTGGGCCGCGCTGACCCAGTGGATCGTGGCCTTGACCTTGCGGCCGTCGGCGGGATTCTCGCCTCCGCGGGTCGTCGGATCGTAGGTGCAGCGCAGCTCGACGATCTCACCGCCGGCGTCTTTGATGACTTCTTCGCAGCGGATGAAATACCCGGAGCGCAACCTGACCTCGGTGCCGGGGGAAAGGCGGAAGAATTTCTTCGGCGGATCTTCCATGAAGTCCTCGCGCTCGATGAAGAGTTCGCGGGAAAAGGGCACGAGACGCGTCCCGGCCTCGGGCTTCTCGGGATTTTTGACGGCCTCCATCTCCTCGACCTGACCCTCGGGGTAGTTCGTGATGACGACGCGCAGAGGATCGAGCACGGCCATGTAGCGCGAGGCCTCCTGATTGAGAACTTCGCGGACGGCGTTCTCGAGCAGGGCGAAATCGTTTGTGCTCTGGAATTTCGTGATCCCGATGGTCTTGCAGAAGTTCCGGATCGCCGCCGGCGGATACCCGCGACGACGGATCCCGCAGAGCGTGGGCATGCGGGGGTCGTCCCATCCGCTCACGAGCCCCTCGGTCACGAGCTGGAGCAGCTTGCGCTTGCTCATGACCGTGTAGTTCAGGTTCAATCGAGAAAACTCGATCTGGCGCGGGTGTGAGGGGACGGGAAGGTTTTCGAGGAACCAGTCGTAGAGGGCGCGGTGATTCTCGAACTCGAGGGTGCAGAGCGAATGGGTGACATGCTCGAGGGCGTCGCTCTGACCGTGGGTGTAGTCATACATCGGGTAGATGCACCACTTGTCGCCGGTGCGGTGATGCTCGGCATGGACGATGCGGTAGAGGACGGGGTCGCGCATGTTCAGGTTCGGGTGCGCCATATCGACTTTGGCCCGCAGGACCATGGCCCCGTCTTCGAATTCGCCGGCCTTCATCCGCTGGAAAAGGCCGAGGCTCTCTTCGGCCGGACGGTCGCGGTGGGGGCTGTCGGTCCCGGGAGTCTGGAGATCGCCACGGTTGGCCTTCATCTCGGCGGCGGTCTGCTCGTCGACGTAGGCTTTGCCTTCTTTGATGAGGATGACCGCCCAATCGTAGAGTTTGTCAAAGTAGTCCGAGGCAAAATAGAGGTGATTTCCCCAGTCAAAACCGAGCCATTTGATGTCTTCCTTGATCGAATCGACATACTCGACATCCTCTTTCGTGGGGTTCGTGTCATCGAAGCGCAGGTGGCAGCGACCGCCGTACTCCTGAGCGATTCCGAAGTTCAGACAGATCGACTTGGCGTGGCCCAGATGGAGGTAACCGTTAGGCTCGGGCGGGAACCGGGTCACGGTGCTGTCGTGTTTTCCCGTGGCGAGATCTTCGTCGATGATCTCGCGGATAAAGTCTTTGGAAGGGGTCGGCGGAACGCTCATGGCAAAATTCGCAAAGCGGATACTAACCGGTTTTTCGTCAGGTGCAACGTGATCGCCTTTGGCTGTGCACCACGAATCCCGCAGATGACGCAAGAAGGGGATACTTATGACTTGATTTCACCGTTTTCGAAATGAACTTAGTGCGCTAACGAGATTCATTATCATTTAAGTATTTTCCCGGAGTTACATGAAAAAAGCCCTCTTTCACTCACTCTTCGCCGCCCTTGCAGCGCTCGTGCCTTGCAGTCAGACCCGCGCGGCCGACGAGATCACCCTTTACACCCAGCGGCACTACGAGTTCGATGAATCGGTGCATCGGCTCTTCACCGAAAAGACGGGCATCGTCGTCAAGGTCGTCAAAGCCGCGTCTGACGAGCTCATCGTGCGTCTCCAGGAAGAAGGCGCGAACACCCCGGCCGATCTCTACATGACTGCCGACGGCGGCGGGCTCGACCGGGCGAAGAAGGCGGGACTGCTCCAGCCGTTCACGTCCCCGGTCATCCTGGAAAAAGTCCCCGCCACCCTGCGCGACCCCGAGAGCCAGTGGGTCGCCCTGACGAAGCGCGCCCGTGTCCTCATCTACTCGCCCGCGCGGGTCAAGCCGGGCGAGCTCTCCACCTACGAAGATCTCGCCGATCCGAAGTGGCGCGGCCGGCTCGCGGCGCGTTCGTCGTCGAACATTTACAATCAGTCGCTCATGACCACGGTGATCGAGGCCAATGGAGCCGAGGCGGCCGGTGCCTGGGCTGCGGCCGTTCGCAAAAACATGGTCCGTCCTCCCCAGGGTGGCGACCGGGACCAGATACGCGCCGTCTCGTCGGGCCTCGCCGATGTGGCCATCTCCAACACCTATTACCTCGGACTCCTCGAAGCCTCGGATGATCAGACCGATCGCGAAGCCGCCGCCGCAGTGAAGATCTTTTTCCCCAATCAGGAGGGCAGGGGAGCGCACGTCAATATCAGCGGGGCGGGGATCGTGAAGTCGTCGAAAAAGGCCGCTCTCGCCACGCAGTTCCTCGAGTTTCTCCTCTCGGACGAGATCCAGAGCATGTATGCGGAGGAGACAATGGAATACCCCGTCTCGGAGACCGCGAAGTGGTCGGATATTCAGCTGAAGTGGGGCAAATTCGTCGCCGACGACGTGGCCTTCTCCGTCCTCGGGGATCGCAATGCCGAGGCTGTGCGCCTTTTCAACGAGGCCGGCTGGGAGTAAGCGATCTCACGTCCCGGACCGTCGATGGCGATCACTCCGCAAGCCCCGGCCCTGCCGATTGTCGCTCCCGTGGCCGACCGACGCTCTCTGCCGTCGCGGTGGCGTTTGCGGTGGCGTGGTGATCGATGGGGGGCGGGCGCGGCCCTGCTCACGGGGATCATCGCGCTGCCTTTGCTCGCGATTCTTTTTTACCTCGGTCAGGAAAGCGTCGAGTGGAATCACCTCGCCGAGACCGTCCTCGTCCGCTACCTGACGAATACCCTCATCCTCGTCGTCGGAGTGAGCTTGCTCGTCCTCGTGATGGGCGTGGTCCCGGCCTGGCTCGTCACGACTTGCGAATTCCGCGGGCGGCGGCTGCTCTCGTGGGCGCTCATCCTACCCCTCGCGATCCCGACCTACATCGCCGCGTTTGTCTTTTATCAGGGGCCCGAGGCGGCGATCCCGATGATGATCAAGATCCGTCTGCGCTTCGGGGTCGAGGCTTTCCTCCTCGCGGAGCAAGTGATCCGCTACGGCCTGCTCATCGTCATGCTCGCTGCGGTGCTCTATCCCTACGTCTATCTCGCCTGCTGCTCCGCCTTCAGCCGCCAGAGTCGCGCGGTGATCGAGGCGGCGCGCTGTCTCGGCGATTCGCCGGGGCGGGCTTTCTTTCGTGCGGCGCTGCCGATGGCGCGACCGGGGATCGTTGCGGGGGTTGCGCTTGTGATCATGGAAGTGATCAATGACTACGGGGCGGTCCACTTTTTCGGCGTGCCGACCCTGACCGAGGGGATCTTCCGCACCTGGTTCGGCATGGGGGACAAGGTCGCGGCGCTGCGCCTCGCGGGCATCATGATGCTCGTCGTCGCCGCTCTCCTCGCCGTCGAGCAATGGCTCCGCGGTCGGGCGCGCTATGTCGAGGCGGACGCGGGGAGCATTCCCATGAAGCGGCTCCCGCTTCGCGGGGGAAAGGCGATCCTCGCCCTGCTCGCCTGTTTTGCTCCGGTCGCGCTGGGATTCCTCTTCCCGGTCGGTCGTCTCCTCCACTGGGCCGGGCTGCATCTCCTCTCGGATGCCGGGAGCGGCTTCCCCGCCGGGATGGCGCTCGTGCGGGGGCTCGGACTGGCGCTCGCCACAGCCTTCGTCGTCACGGCCCTGGCCGCGCTCTTCATGTATGCGGTGCGATTGCGGGAAAGCCGACTCCGCCGCGCCCTCGGTCGCATCGCGGGGATGGGCTACGCCACACCGGGCGCGGTCATCGCGGTGGGGGTGCTCGTCGTCTTCGGGACACTCGACCGCTTCGAGCTCCCGCTCCTGCCTCTCGTGAGCGGGACCCTTTTTGTGATCGCCTTTGCCTACATGGTGCGCTTTTTCGCGATCCCGCTTCAGTTCACCCGTGCCGGACTGGAGCGCATCGGCAAGCCGCTCGAAGAGGCCTCGCGTCTCCTCGGGCATCCGCCTCTGCAGACCTTCCTGCGGGTCGATCTGCCGCTGCTGCGGGCTCCGCTCATCGCGGCGGGGATGCTGCTCTTTGTCGATATTCTAAAAGAGCTGCCCCTCACCCTGATCCTGCGGCCGGCGAATTTCGAGACCCTCGCCACGACCGCCTACAGCCTCGCGAGCGAAGCGAGGCTCCAGGCGTGCGCCGTGCCTGCGCTGCTCATCATCGCCGTCGGGGCGGTGGGACTGCTCTTCATGAACCGCTGGCTCCAGCCCCCTTTGAAAAATGAGTGACCGCACCCCCTTGCTCTCTTTTCACGCGGTGACGCGTCATTACCGGGGCAATCGCCACGCGGCCGTCAATGCCATCGATCTCGATGTCTACCGCGGGGAAATCGTCGCCCTCATCGGGGAGAGCGGCAGTGGCAAGACGAGCCTGTTGCGCCTCGCCGCCGGGCTCGAGTCTCCCGACGGCGGAGAGATCCTCATCGACGGTCGCGTCGTCGCCGGTGGCAGCATCGCCCGCGAGATCCCGCCCGAGTCGCGGCATCTCGGTCTGGTTTTTCAGGATGGAGCCCTTTTCCCCCACCTTACCGTCGAGCGCAATGTTGCCTATGGCCTCACCACAAAGGATAAAAAGACAAGAGTGGATCGCATCGCCGCCTGCCTCGAGCTCGTCGGTCTCACCGGAAAGGAAAAGCGGTTTCCCCACGAGCTCTCGGGCGGGGAAAGGCAGAGGCTCGCTCTCGCCCGGGCGATCGCGCCCGAGCCGAAGCTGCTCCTCCTCGACGAACCATTTTCCCATCTCGATCCCGCCCTGCGCCGCAAGCTGCGCGAGGAAATCCGCGACATCCTCCAGCGCCTCGGCCAGACCGCCCTGCTCGTGACCCACGATCCCGAGGACGCCCTCGCGATCGCCTCGCGGGTAGTCATCATCGACGGAGGGAATCTCATGCAGACGGGGACTCCCGCCGAGGTCTATCGACGGCCCGCCAATCAATACTGCGCCGAGCGCTTCGGTCCGGCCAACCGCGTCATCGACCGGGAGACCGGCGAGGAAACGTGGAAGCGCCCCGAAGACGCCCGCTGGATTCCCTGCGACGTCGCGAACGAGGGCGATCCCGTCGTCATCGAAACGATCCGGGAAATGGGTGCGATCTACGAGGTCCGCGTCTCCCCCGAGACCCAGCCGGGCGAGACCTGGCTTTGTTTCCTCAAAGAAGGCGAAATCCTCAAGCCCGGGGACCACGGCCGCGTCGCCTGGCGCGGCACCCCGGATCGGGTCGCCTGGAAGAGTTAGTCCGGCTTTACCCCGAACTCGTCGAGAGCACCCCATACATTCGGGCCCCCGGCTTCGAGGGGATCTTCCTCTTCCGCCTCGTCGGCGAGAGTGACGAAATGGCCTTTGGGGCAGACGTGGCCATCGTCCGCATCGTCGCAGCGCGGATTCGGCGGCAGCCCGAGGAGGAAGTCCTCCCTTATGATCTCTTTCAAATCTATCGTCCTCTGCCCCGGTTCGAGATCGACCTCGGAAGACCAGGCCGGGAAGTCGGCGTCAAAGTCGAAGAACTCCAGACAGGTGCCGCATTGAAGCTGAAAGGTCCCGCGGAGCCAGCCGGTCAGGACGACGACCTCCTCGAAGCCATAAAGGTCCGCGCTGTATAGAATGGGCCCCATCGGCTGGATCGAGTCGCCCGGAGGCAGATCGAAGATCGCAGCGGGGAACTCTCCCTCGAGGTGGAGGCCTTCGTCGGGGATGTCTGAGATAAAAACTTCCATGTCGCTTCGGAACTGAACGTGAAGGAACGCAGGCTTGCAACCGGTTCTCTCTTACAGGGAAAAAATATCCGCACAAACTCCTCACTCGGTGGTTGAAAGGCGGCCCTCCTTCTCCTATACCCTAGCGCATGAGTCGCTACGCCATCGGTCTGGACTACGGCACAAATTCGTGTCGGTCCCTCCTCCTTGATCTCGATACCGGTGAAGAACTGGGATCGGTCGTTTTTCCCTATCCTTCGGGAAAGCTCGGCATCCTCACCGATCCGTCCGATCCCCACGTGGCGCGGCAACATCCGCAGGACTACCTCGACGGCATGGTCGCGATCATCACCGGGGCGCTCGCTCAGGCGAAGGAAAAGCGTTCCGGTTTTGATCCCGGCGACGTCATCGGCATCGGCGTCGATACGACGGGGAGCACGCCCATCCCCGTGGATGCCGAGGGAACCCCGCTCGCCCTGAAGCCGGAGTTTGCCGACAATCTCAACGCCCTCGTCTGGCTCTGGAAAGACCACACCGCCTTTGACGAGGCGGCCGCGATCACTGCCCTCGCGGCGGACAAACGGCCCCAATACCTCGCCAAATGCGGCGGCATTTACTCGAGCGAGTGGTGGTGGAGCAAGATCTGGCGCTGCCGCAAGGTTGACGAGACCGTCTTCGAAGCGGCGGCCTCGTGGGTCGAGCATTGCGACTGGCTCCCCGCCGTCCTTACTGGAACCGAGCGGCCCGACCTCATCAAACGCAGCGTTTGCGCGGCGGGCCACAAGGCGATGTTTGCCGAGTCGTGGGGCGGACTCCCCGACGCGGAGTTCCTCGCCGAGCTCGATCCGGCTCTAGCGGACCTGCGGGAGCGGCTCTACTCGACCGCTTATTCCTCTGACACGAAGGCCGGGAACCTCACTGCGGAATGGGGGGATCGTCTCGGGCTGCCCGTCGGCATTCCCGTCGCGGTGGGGGCCTTCGACGCACACATGGGCGCGGTCGGGGCGGGGGTGAAGGCGGGCACGCTCGTGAAAATTCTCGGAACCAGCACCTGCGACATCACCGTGCTGGCAAATGATGCGCCCCTCGGCGATGTCCCGGGCGTCTGCGGAGTCGTCGAAGGATCGGTCCTGCCCGGTTATTACGGGATCGAGGCGGGCCAGTCGGCGGTGGGGGACATCTTCCTGTGGTTCGTGAATCACCTCGTGCCCGATTCCTACGGGGCGACCGTAAATGAAAAATTTGTCGAGATGGAGCGCCGCCTTTCCTTGTTGAAACCGGGCGAGACCGGCCTGCTCGCCCTCGATTGGAACAACGGCAACCGAACCATCCTCGTCGACACCCGTCTCACCGGGCTCATTCTCGGACAGACTCTCCACACCGAGGCGCACGAAATCTATCGCGCCCTCATCGAGGCGACCGCCTTCGGGGCGCTGCGCATCATTGAGCGGATGGAAGAGCACGGCATCGCCATCGACGAGGTCGTCAACACCGGAGGTCTCGCGGTAAAGAACGCGACGCTGATGCAGATCTACGCCGACATCCTCGGGCGTCCCCTCAAGGTCGCCGCGAGCGAGCAGACCTGCGCCCTCGGCGCGGCACTCTTCGGTGCGATCAGCGGCGGCACAGTGAGTCTTGACGAGGTCCAGCGGAATTGCTGCCGGATGCGTGACCGTATCTATTCGCCGATCACTGAAAATCAATTGGTTTACCGGGAAATTTACACCCTTTATAAAAAAATCCACGACGCCTTCGGAGTGGCCGAATGGCACGGTTCGCTCGCCAATGTGATGAAAGATCTCATCGCGATCCGGCAAAGGCAGCGGAGCTGAGAGGCTACTGTCAACCCATCGTTGCGATCCGGGCCGGAGTCCCGTATCCTTACCGTGAGAATGAGACCCCAGCGTCGCAGCCACTTCTTCCTCGTGATTCTCCTGACCGGATGCGGTCTGGGATTTGGCGGATGGCTGATGCAGCGTTCCCTCGACGGGCTGCGGACTGGCGATACCGGGGAGCGGCGTTCTGCCCGGACCTTCCTGCCTCACGAGGTTATCCCCTCATCCGCCGCCGATTCCGCTGCGTCGCCCGACCTTTCCCGGGCCTACCGCGATGCCCTGAGCGAACAGATCGTGCGGCCGGGAGCTTGGGAGAATGAGGCGCTCCTCACTTTTTCCGATCAAGCCAGCTTCGAAGACTTCGTGAGCCGGGCAAAGGCGGCGGGCCTCGTCGTGACGGGACCATTTCCCGGCGGAACGACGATCCGGGTTTCCTTCGATTCACTCGATCAGCTACACGATGCCCTCGCCGCTACGAGGGGCGAGCGCCCTGCGGTGAGCGCGAACTTCGCGGTCAGCATCCCCGATTTCGCCGTCGCGCCTCCCGATGCCGGGGGGACCGGGACAGCCCCGTTCGGGGCCGCGATGCTCCCCTCCATCGGGATTGAAGCCGGCACGGATCGATCCTCCTGGGGGGCGGGGGTTCTCGTGGCCGTGATCGACTCGGGAGTGTCTCCTCATCCCGCCTTTCGCGAGGGGCAGGTCACCCACGTCGATCTCACCACAGACGGCAGTGCCTTTCACGGCCACGGCACGGCCATCGCCTCGCTCGTCGCGGGCAATCACGCAGGGGCCGAAGGTGTCGCCCCCGGAGCCAACATCCTCGATATCCGTATCGCCGGAGCCGATGGCGTCAGCGATAGTTTTCTC
>Ga0209702_10001328_pt1 | contig 47726 bp, 70 predicted proteins | sample FRY01_FD_187210 | JGI IMG/M metagenome (GOLD analysis project Ga0209702, IMG submission 187210) | Freshwater microbial communities from Lake Fryxell liftoff mats and glacier meltwater in Antarctica - FRY-01 (SPAdes) (version 2) | ecosystem: Environmental > Aquatic > Freshwater > Ice > Glacier... | reverse complement strand
TTGTATTCTAATATATTCCAAGCGAACTTCTCGTCGTTCTTTAGAAGTAAGTTCAAGATAATATGTTGGAAGATTCATTTTATTTACTTATTCCCAATCACGTTCAAAATATCTTTTAAAATATTTTTTATATTTAACACAAGTATATATTGAAGGAAAAACTAACAATGAAAGTATTAAAATAACAGGAAGAAAATTATATCTAAAAGGACTGATATCGCAAATGCCCCAACAAGTAAATTCGCTAATCATTAGAATGAATGAAAGCTTTACGAATAATCTCACTACCATAAGGCGTAAGATGATATTCAGTTTCTTCATTTATAGAACTAATTCTCGATTCAATAATACTATTTTTTAGAAGATATTTAATTATATTTTCATAATAAACAGTATCATTATTAAATGTATTTGGGGAAATGTTATAAATATAAGTTTTAGCGATCCAAGGCCTACCTGTTCTATCAAGCATTCCTAAAAAATTAATTATAAATGTAATAGAATTTTTCTCTTCTACCTTAATTGCTAATTGTTGAGTCACCGTTGATTTCTTTCTTCGAGTCATTGTCAATTTCCTTCTGAGTAAAATAACTGTTTAAATCTGAATAAACAGCTTGCCAACCAGGATCAATAGTCGCAGTAAAAAATTCTATTTCCTTCATTAATTTATCCTTAAGTCCAAGCTGAGAAAGCTCATAAAAAAGTTCAAAAAATCCTAAATCCTTTACAGAAAAAGTAGGATCTAAACCAGTTATAGGATTCTTAATACGTATATACTGAGCCTCATATCCTGGAATTAAAATAGGTAAAGAAGAAGTTAATGCTGAATGAATAGCAATTTGAGTAGGAGTCCGTGTTTCTTTTATCTCTTGCTTATATTTGGCTTTAAGTGGTGGCATAATGTTATCTCCTTAGTTGATTATATTATTGTATGGTTGTTTACTTTAAATGTTATTAAATTTCCTAATAAGATCTACTTTTATTTCTCCAATATTCTTTCCTTTGTTTTTCTTTTGCATTTTTAGGATCATCGTAATAACGAGATATAATTTGGCTAGCCATACCTTTAGTCATGGTGGTAATTATAGGAATACCAATTCGTTTTAAAAATTTAGTTTGTTTATCAGTAGGAGAATCTTTGCGCCATAGCGCACTAGCATCTATAAGTGGTAAGGAAATCGATCTATTTTCTTGAATCCATTTATCAGTTCCGGCAAATACTGCTCTTATCTCTTCGGCATAGCCGATAATATTAATTTTGACTTTATCCCCAGTGCGTATACGGATTTCAGTAACCCAACGTCCTAGAGCGTCTATATAAATATGAAGGGATTCAAACGAATTTATATTAAGGTAATATTCATTTTCTGCAACCTCAGACCATACTAAAGCGGAATATTGAAGAATATCCGGGTTAGGCTCAGGCGGCATAAACAGGTTAATTCTTTTGTATGCATTTAAAATATCATCAGGAGTTAAGACTGTAGCAGATTCGCTAGAACAATATGCTTTTAATTCATCAAATTGTTCAGCTACTTCCGTGAATGATTTACCCTGTAAATCAAATTCAGCAGGGAGCCCAAGAAGCGTAGGTAATCCAATAGGTTTTTTATTTTTAGTGACATCGGCAATGTCAATAATCATACAAGATTCTTTACCGACATAAAGTCTAGTGCCACGTCCTACGATTTGAGTATATAATAAAGTAGAACGGGTAGGCTTAGCTAAAATAATAGCTTCTATACTTGGTTCATCAAAGCCTTCTGTTAATACACCAACATTAATAATAATATTAATATTGCCAGCAGAGAAATCGCTTAAAATTTGAGAGCGTTCTTGTTCTTCGGTTTCACCAAGAATTATTCGTACAAGGGACCCGTTTTCTTCAAAGGCTCTCGCAAGTGATTTCGCGTGATTAACCCCAGCGGCGAAAACAATGGTTTTTTTATTAAGCGCCAAATCGTTATAAGCATTGACGATAGAGGAATTACGAATAGGATTATCAACAGCTTCCAGAAGTTGGTCTTGTTTGTATTCACCATTTTGAATCTCCACAGATGATATATCGGTTGTTGTTTTTACTCTGTATCCAGTTAATGGACTAAGCCATCCCTGTTTAATCAGATCTTGAATAGATTTATAGTAAACAATTTCTTGGAATACATCAATCAACCTAACAGAATCTGATCGTTGAGGAGTAGCAGTAACTCCTAATAACAAATCAGGATTAAAATAATCAAGTATTCTTCTATAGGATGTAGCAGCTGCGTGATGCGCTTCATCTACAACAATAGTTTTAAAATAATCTTTAGGGTATTCTTCTATTCTAGAAGAATTATCTCTACCAAGAGTAGGCACTGATGCAATTACAACATCAGTATACCCCGCTTTTTTTTCAGCTTGTTCTATACCTACAGATAATTCAGGATTGATTAATTCAATTTTAGATTTAGCTTGATTTAATAATTCAGCTCTATGAGCAAGTACAAGCATAGGTAAAGAATCTTTACGCATTAAAGGTAACTGTGCAAATAAAATAGTTTTACCAGCTCCAGTAGGGAGCACTACAAGTTGTTTCGTAATACCTTTATCCTCTGCAGAAAGTATAGCTTCAAGAGCTTCTTTTTGGTAAGGTCTCAGTTGCACAATAACCTTTCATTAAAAGTCTGAATTATCCGAATACAAAATTTCCTCTTTTACAAAAGAACATAATTTTCTATAAGGATCATCTTCAGATACGATAATATTTTTTAAAACTACATTGTTTTCAATAATGTAAACCAATTTAGAATCTAAAGATTTACTATTAATGGGAAGATATTTTTTTAGGGGATAACTTATTTTATTCATAATTTTATAGGCACCTTTATAGATGCGATAAGAGCATCTATATGAAGAATGAAATTAAATTTTTTATAAGTGTAATAATTAAGGAGCTGAGAAACTGTAAATAATTTCCCATCTAGATGAGTCATCATATGTAATAACTCTACCATATCTCCTTGATATATTTTGCGTGGATCACCTTCACCTAATACGGTTACATGAAATTCTTCTTCATTCCAAATGATTTTTTTATCTTGATATGTATATGGAAGAATAATCATTCCTGAAGAATCGGTACTAATAAAAGATAAAGATAAAGCTTCTAGCTGTTCTTGTTTTTTTGAATGAGGATCAGCATTTTCATAAGTGGTCATGCGAACATCATTCGTAAAAATAGCAGAATGTGCCTCAAAGGCCTCAAAGGCGTGTAGCATTTCCGTAAATGCCTGATGCATATCGTCCTTATCAGTATAGTCACGACATTCAATACTTATACATAAAGTCTCTACTTTTTCATAGACTGACAACATAGGTCTAAAGGTATCAGCTCCATGATCCGCTATAGTTTCTTCAAACACAGACATTAGATTTAAAATTTCTTTTTCCGGAGAAATAACAAACTGACTAAAGTCAGTAAGATCTAATTTAGATAAATTCATAATACAATCCTTAATATACTTCTGATACAATGCCAAAAACGGCATATGTATGATAGGCTATAAAAGCCAATGTTAATAGAGCTAATGGATAATTTCCAAGAATGATAAAAGCTACCACAGTAGCAGTTTGAAAAATTGTTTCTGCTCCCCAATGAGATATCAAAAAAGCTACTTTAGTATCTTTCTGCTTAAAGTAACTTTTAATAATTGAAGTAGATTCCTTAAAAGGGTTTTTTCTAAATATAAAATTTGTTAGAGTCATTAATTTGTTTCTCCTTAGGATAAAGATTCTTCAAAGCATCTGCTAAATTACCTGATGCTGATGTATCATAATTAAGTTCTTGATCCTCGTCATCTAATTTAACAACACTATAAATATTTTGTTCATTATCAACAATAGAAACCATAAAAGCTCTAACTCTATCAGGATGTTCAGAAGGGGTACCTTCAAAAGAGTCATTAGGTGAAGCCCAACCTTGACTAGTAATTGCAATACAATCCCATATCAAGGTAGTAGCATCTTGTTCTAAGATATCAAGAAGATGATATACATCAGAAGAAGTTTTTAAAAGAGTATGTTCTGTTAATATATTATTTTCAATAGTTATACCAAAAGCACAAGCTTCTGAAGGTTTATATTTTCCTGAAGAAAAATCATCTGATTCACCCTGAAAAGAAATACAAGGTTGAATTAAAGAAAATATTTCAAAAGCTATCTGCTTATTCATTATACACCTATCTTTCGTAAATAAAACATAACTAGTTTTTTGAATGTTATTTTCTATTTATCGATAGGTATAAATTGAGTAGATGGACCATTTTTGGAATCAATATCTACTGCACGCAAAGAACACGAGCGCGCTAAAAAATTAACCACTCGTATAAAATACGTATGATTAGTAAATCCAGAAGTAGGTGAAAATTCATAATACGAATTATCACTACATGATAAAATATATTTTACAATAAGAGTTTTGCCATAAATAGGATCACTATAATTAATACTAAGTAAATCATTTTTACTAAGCGTAACATTATTAAGCCTTGGTTTACCAAGCATAGTCCCATAAACTAAAGGTGGAGTTGTAGTAGGGGGTGTAGAATTATTCACTGGGATAGTAGTAGTCGGGGATGGATTACTTTCTGGAACAGTAGTAGTCGGAGATGGATCAGTAACAATGGGGGAAACTACACCAGTAGATACATACGAAAAATCTAACCTACAAACATAAATCTTAGTAGGGGGATCGTATGCCTTGGGACATTTTTCTTGAAGATCAAATACCATTTTTGGAACAGAAAGATTAGGTCTATAAGATGCGTAGAGCGCAAGTGCTCCAGCAACATGAGGAGAAGACATAGATGTACCAGAATATTGCTTAAATGAATTACCGGGAACAGACGAACTAATCGCATATCCCGGAGCAGCAAATGTTGTATATTTAGAAATGTTAGAGAAATCAGTTACAGTGTCTGAAGTAGAAGTAACTGCAGACACACTAGTAACACCAGATATACATGCTGGGTTAGCCATCCCATAGGAATAAGAATTACCAGCTGCAGCAACAACTGCTACACCATTAGCAATTAAAGTATGTACAATTGTAGTGAGATCAGGTGAGACTGTATCACATTCTCCTACCCAGAGTCTATTGGTACCAAGGCTTAAGTTAACAGAAATAATATTATATTTATCTCTTACGCTATTAGCATAGATAAGAGCACTAATAATACTTTCTTCACTAGCCGAACCATTTAATTCAAAGATATTGATACCAAGAATTTTTGCACCAGGTGCAACACCAGACATACTAGAATTGGAACCAGCAATAATACCGGAAACATGAGTACCATGCGGATGAACAGGTTTAGCAGCTCCGTCACCGATCATCTCATTACTACCGTTAGGACATGATGCATTCGACGTGAAGCAGGCTTCGCCAGCTTTCCGGCCAGCTAAAAAAGAATGAGAAAAATCTACACCAGTATCTATTACTGCTACAGTATAACCTTGACCAGTATAACCTTTACTAATCAAAGAATTTGTATTAATACGAGCAATAGAACCAGTTAAAAATGGAGTATAAGTATCAAAAGTTCTATATAAAATATCACCATTTTTAGTTTCTAATTTTATATTCTTATAAACTTTTGAATTACTAGATTCATCTTTAGCATTAGCGATAACTGGTATTGCAAGTAAGGATATAATTATAATTGGACTAAGGATTTTTTTGAATAAATTCATTATTATGATTCTTTTCCTTGCGTTTAATATTCCATCCATTTTTTCTTTATTACCTGATAGGCTTCTTCTGCACGGGCTCGTACTTCCGGGTCAACGCCGTCTGCTCGTGCTGCTAAACGTTTTCTGTTTGCGTCATGAACTTGGCGTTCGAGTCTGTCTAATTCTTCCATTTCATTTTCCTTTCAATTCGACATTAAGTAAATCATGTATTGCATTAAATTCTTTATCATATTCAGCAGTATAATCTTCAAAATCTTCTTTATGTTTTAACGCTAATTCAATTAACTTTAATTGGAATCGGTCATCCAATACTTTTAAGTTAACACGAAAATTAGTATATGCTTCTATTTCACGTTGTGCTTTTTTATCCTTTTTCCTTGTTTTCTTAACATTAGGAAAATAGGTTGTAGTACTTTCCGATTTCCACATTGGCTCATTCATTTGATTCTCCTCCGTGTTACCCTTCTTCATCATAAAGATATTCAATATTATCTAACTCGGTATCCAATTCAGCGTCTCTGATATCTTCTTCAGATAATTCCCAATCAACTACTTCATAGAAATCAGCATACCTTAATGAATGATTCATTATGATACTAAGAGGCCCTGAAAATATATTTGAACTATCGTCCATCCATCTTGGTTCAAGTAATCTTATTGTCCATCCCGATACTAGATTACCATATACACGTAAGAATGGATTATTTGTAGATTTAACTAATTTAGTTTTCATTTATTTTTCCTTTATTTTAATTATTTTTTTGTACAAGTGTGGCTTCAAACTTTTTCATATTTGCTGCCTTCTGTTCGATTAGTGCGATGTCTAGTCTTCGCTCGGCAGTAAGCCATATCTGTTCGGCAGTGGTTTTGTTAGTCGGATATGAGTTAAGAAATTCTCGCGTAGCAAGTTTGTACGCCCTTTCCAATTTTCTTATTCGTTTTGTCATAGCGCTCATATTATTTCTTCCTTATCATTAAGTTCTATATGATCTTCAAGACAATCTTGATATTCGCGCCATGCTTTAGATTGTTCCAGTGTATCTGTTGGAGTATTTAACCAAGCTTTTAAAGTTATTAATAATTTTGAATTTTTTTTAGGTTTTAACAACTCTTCTAATCGTGCTACTTCATTACGTAAACGTATAATTTCTTCATGCGAAGATTGTTTTCGAAGTCGATAATTTTCAAGTGTTAATTTTAATGTTTCTATAAACAGTATAGATGCATTTGACTTTTCGGCTTGATCTATTAAGATATAGTTTACTTCACCATCATGATCTTCTTGTGTCATTAACATTTAGTTTTCTCCTATATATCTGGGAACATCTTGTCCCAACAACCACTATGTGTACCTGTCATAATAAGCTCGCGTTGATCAGCATCAAGATATGAGAAAGCTTTTTGTGCAAGTGTACCATTCTGCCAATCTTCTAAATGAGCAATATGAACAATCATAATATTATGGATATTACAGTAATTACATTTATTAGAATAATGGGTAAAGTTAGGACTATCTTCAACATCTTGAAGACCAGTTAAATTATAATGTAAATTAGTAGACATAAGATAACCTCTTTCAAAATTCAAATATTTGTTTTTCTTTGTATGCGCCAAAAAAGATGCAGCAGCCATTCACCAAAAAATACAACTCGACGCTATATGGGGACACAACGGAATTGATTTTTAGTGAATGACTGCTACCAGTCTGCTTAGTCTTTGCGGAGTACTAAGCAGAAATTAAGAATTATGATGTAACTTTAACCCATAATTCAAATGTCTTAGTCTTTTCGTTAAACATCGAACGACCTGAAACAAAAAGATTGTCCTTGGTTGCTCGATGAATAAGACTGCTCATGAAAGAAGCCTTTTGCTTTAAACTCGTAAAAGCAATATCGATATGAGCCCATTCGTTACGACGAATAATCAAAGCTGAGTATATATTACTAATTACAGGATTAGCTTTCTTGCCTCTTCCAGATATTGTTGGTGGCTCACCTTTGATAAAGGTAACCAACTTATTCATATCGAGAATTGCAAAACGACCGGGATTTTGCATTACACGAGTCTCGTCGCTAGCAAGTATTCTAGTTGATGTTTCGATGGGCACTATAAACCTCCAAGGGTTTTTAATTTTGGCTATACTGATTTTTTTCATGACATCAGATTCTAAATATAACCAATATAAAAAGGAGATTTAATTAAAATGGATAGTCTGGAACAGAAATAATATTTTTATGGCTAGATTGATAATCAAACCCATATGCTTCTCTATATTGAACAGCATGCCAATGAGCTAAAAATATTTTTATAGCATACCGTTGAGCTTGAGAAGCAATACGAGAAGCAGGTAATTTACCTTGATCATAGATCAACTTATCCGCTAACAATGATTTAGATTTTTTAGCAGAATCCAATTTTATAGATTCTTCTTTAGCTAAATCCAGATAACCACCACTATCATTTATGTTAGTGCGTCTTTCAAGTTCACTCAAATAAAGATTGCCGTAAAAGCAATTTTCTTTATCTGAATATTTCACAAATGATTTACCGATTTCAATACATACTTCCTTAAGAGAATTATTATAAGTCTTATTATCAGGCATTAATCCAGCATAGCTCCAAAGATGTTCAGGAGTTCTAGCTTTATCAATATCTATATAATGTAACAATCGAGTAACAGTAATGGGCCCAAGACCCATTTGAGAAAGAGCCCATTCACCAACCCGAAATGTTCCACAATATCGTTTTAGGGAAGGCTTTATAGTTTGCTCAAGTTCAACAACCATATCACGAAAATATAAAAGAATGTCCTGATTATCGGAATCAGATTCATCTTCTGCCTTATTGGTTAAATCCCGACGCTTAGCGCGCAATTCCCAATATAATTGAGAAATTAAATTAACATTTTCTTTTTTTAATTGATTAGAAATCAAAAGAATATCAGGATCAATTAAAGATTCATAGGCAGATGCAGTTAGTTTACTCATCATAATAGACATCCTTAAATAGGATTATACGTTTACTTTGTATGATAAAAAAGTTTTTACTTTACGGCGTTATAAGCAAACGCCCTGATTATATTTATTAGACCAGAATTTGGTATTTTATTTGAAACACGATAGAGTCCCCAAATAGCATCTGTTATTTCTATTGATGCTTTATGTAAAACTTCATGATCAAATTCGCTAGAATTCAAACATGCATAAACATCATTATATATACTTGTATATGAAATATTCATATTAAAATCCTTTGTTTATGTTTGTAGATATGGGGGAATCGAACCCCCCGCAACGATACGTAGTCCGTGCTTCATCCAGATATCCTACCTTTATATATTGCTGGCTGGAAATCCGTCCAGTCGGTATCTTCACACGCGCTATATATAAATCTTTATTTGTGGAGTGTGTGGGAGTTGAACCCAATATGCAATCTCGCCCTGAGTCACCCCTTATACAAATACGTATAGTGGGTGCAAAGGAATCGAACCTTCATGCAATCTCGATCCATCGAGACACCCTACCTTCACAGGATATAAACCCCATAGAGTTCACTCCTATTTTTATATACAAAGTCCACCAGCCCCGCTAAGTCGCGCAACCTGCTCCTTATATATAAATTTTTATTTAAATAATAAAGATATTGTAGTAATATGAAATAATACTGCTAGGAATAGTTCCATTATTTGCTCATTGCAGCGCAGCGTTTGGCAAACTTAGGGCCCCAATAACAAGGATCCCATGGTGCCCAGTTACCAGTAACATCATATATAAGCTTACCAGCTTTAAGATTTGTTACAGCATCGAACAATGGTTCTTGTGTACAGATTTTCATTTTTTTACAAACTAGACCAGCATATTGCGGATGATCCTTTTTCCAGTGGACACCATTGATTTGTAGTAGACCACTATCTGATCTATGATCAGAACCATCGTGACCTACAAGATTACAATTTTTATCAACTATAGATCCACCAAATCGGACAGGACATCCGCCTGATTCTCTAAGAATTATTTGACCTAATTTTTTCCATGTATCTTCTGGCCATCCTGCTTCAGTAGCAAGTTTTGGTAACCATGATATATCACCATGTTTAAAAATAGGTAATGATTTTTCAGTTACAACTCTTTCTTCTACATGAGTTTTTTTAAAAGAAACATTTGAAATAGCAACAACTGTTACTGATGTAACAGAAGGTTGAAGATCAGGTACATCTTTAGCGGTAACTATTTGTGAACCTATTCCAAGAAAAGAATAGGCACATATAATAGAAATTAATTTTGGGTATTGTTTTATATACGTAATTATTTTAAGCATTTATTCGTTTGCTCACTTTCGTTCTTGTTTGCGAAACAGAATCATTTCGCATTAGTATAACTTGGTGTTCAACCGAAGATTTGTGTGTGACACATATCAAATGTCCATCACAGTTGGCAGGTTGCCATCTCCGACTTCACAGTATTATTATCTGTTTATGTTAGGGATTATTCCCTGCCCGCTAGTAAACGGGCATGTTCTAAGTATATCATATAGATAACCCTAAATAGGGCTCATAAAAACTAAAAAGACTCTACAATTCTAAAAACGCTAAAGTAAAAATACCTTCGTTGTTTAACTTGTTAACATCGTAACAAGCAAGAATTATAGAGTCGTTAAAGTAAAGCCTTCTTTATATAGTACTCTCTGAATTTAAAAATACTTGGTTTTGCTCGGCATTTAGTCTAAAGATTCCACGTGATGCAGAAGTAAAACGTGTTGGATTCTTACGGATGTATAGATATACCGATTGTACAGTACATGATACAGCAGTAGCGATATCCATTGGTTTTACCAATGCATTAACATGATTGTTAACATAATTCTGTATTAACAAAGATTTGCTGGGTGTTCTCATTTTGTTATTTCTCCTTGGCAGTTTGCCATTGGTATTGATTTATAACATATATATAGATATATAAATAGATAAGCTTTTTTAGAGTTAATATATAATTACTTAACTTATTATATCATACCCATTACAAATCATAGATACAATATAGATACTTTTTTAAAAAAGGTATATAATTTTGGGTGTCTAACATTTTTGGATGATATTAGACAATACATCAATCATATTGCAAGGGTATAATCATTTCTAATTTTCAAAAGATGTTGATAATAATTTTGCAAATCTTGCCAAGTTAAAATATATTTAGAGAGAAGATTATCGATTTTTTTTAAATCAGACATCTTACTAAGCTCTAAGTCAAGTTCATAAAAAATTATAGTTAATTGAGGAGTAGCTTTTTCAATTGCACTCAAGCAATCCAAAAGTTCAGCTTGACCCAACATAAGATAATTAGCTACATCAATAGATTTTTGGGTATCATTATTTTTATCTTCCATAAACTCCCTTATGAATAAATATCTTAGTACTTTTAATGCCCTTAAAATAGATAGCTAAACGCAATCGGTAAGCGTTACTGATGTGAATCGGGGGGTAATTGATTCACATCAAATGAGTTTACTGGAGGGTAAATTCGTCTCATTCAGCACCACTTTAAGGGCAATAAAAATACTAAGCTTGTAGTATCTCTGTTATTTTATATGTATTTAAAGTATACTATACTAAAATAGATGAATCAAGTTGTATAATATTAACTGCTTTATATATGTTTTGGTTCCATATAGAACATAGTGGAACCATATATAACGATATGGTATAATGGCATGTGCGAAAAACAACATGTTCTAAATGTGGTAAACCTAATGATAGGTTACCGCAAAAATATTGTAAAGTATGTCATGCCACATATGCAAGAAATACTCGTCCAAAATATAACGAACTTACAGATTTACAAAAATTTAAAGCCAATGCTAGGTCCTATACAAAGGTTTATCTTAAGCGAAAAAAGCTTATTAAACAACCTTGTCAAGTCTGTCAAAATAATGAATCACAAATGCATCATCCTGATTACAATAAACCATTAGATGTTATTTGGCTTTGTCGCGAACACCATCTAGCAGAACATGCTAAAAATGACGTAATAATAGAAAAAATTCAAAAAACTATTGAAGTACAAGTAGGTACAACAGTTTTAGAAGTAATGGTTATAATAGACAAACCTATATAAACATCTATGAACCCCATTTGATTGGTCGTTGCACTGAAGACATAGTGACTGCTGATGGATTTCGACTTATCTTTTCTAATTCATTTATCTTATCTATCATTTCATTTAACTTAAGTATGATCTGAGACTGCATAGCTTTTGTTATATCGTCTATTAATTTTTCAATCATATTGATTTTCCTTGATTATTTTTTTATTTTTATAATAATTGTGCCATTTTTCCATGTTATCAGGTGTTAAACAAAATAGGAAAGATCTTATTATTCCGTCACCAAAATGACAAGCAATTAACCAACGCCCTCTAACCGTAAGTCTTGATTTAATCATTTAATTTCTCCTATATCCATATAATTAAAAAAATCCCCCACCAATGCCCATAAGGCAAAGGTGAGGGATCTTAATTTCAACTAGCTTTAACGGTGGATCCGCTAAATACAACTGGACTCTTTTGACCACAATAGCGTTGATACTCTATCGGATCAGTGAACACATGAACATCACCATCATCATTTATCACTTCCCATTGGGTAGTTTTAATTTGATTAATAGCGATAGTCCCATCATCTTTAGCTGTAATAGTTACACGATTAGCTATACCATAATGTTGTAGAGCACGCTCTAAATATGGAAACACTAAACGATTCATAACTAATTGATCGGTAATCTTACCACTAGAAGTAGCATGCTTTAATGAAGCAGAATACAGACCAAGCACTAGATCATGACGATCAGATTCTTGTTCATATAGCTCGATCTTATTCACAATATTTTGGTACAAATTGTCCCAACCAGAGCGGTCTACATAACCGCCTTGATCAGCGGTCATTTGACTGTTAACATTATAAATATCCATACGAAATTTGCGCAAAATTGGTAACGCATGAAAACTCATACGATAACCAATTTGATGTACAAACTCAGATGGACGAGCATTCTCCTGAGCCCATTCTTGTACGCGTTTAGCATACGCATTATAATGGGTTTTACAAAGATCATTGAGTTGAGTAATAACACCTTCGTGCTTCTCGACCCATTGACCCTTCTTAAGATAACCATCGAAACGACGACTATCCCAAAGGGCACGATCTACAGGAAGTCCAGATTTAATAACTTCATTAACCATAGTTATTGCATCTTCTTGAATAGCATCACGGTCTTGAGCAATTGCAGTTTGGATGAAGCCATCAATAGCATCTTCTAAACTGCATAATTGTAAAGGCCTATGCTTGGAAAATACTGATGAATATAACATAGAGGCATTGACAAACTTGCCAACACTTCCAGTCGTCATACTGGTACGAATATCAGTAAGAACATCTTCACGAGTATAGCTTTCACCTACACGCTTAGGGGGTGGATTGATTTGACTGGGTAAGCCAACATATGCAACTGTTTGCTGAATCAAAGCTTCAGATAACCGTTGAGGCCAACCCCTACCAGATACTATCGGAAATGTAATCTTTTCACCAGTAGAGGTAAGCCAATGAGGATTCCAATGACCTTCTACATATTTAAAGATTGAATATTCACCTATACCATTAGGTGAACGAACCACGACAACAACTTTTTCTCCATCCATATCTCCGCCTTGGAATTGGCGATAGAATAGTTTAAAGAAATCGTCAGCATCGTGACCACCATGAGATTCATACATTTCAATCCAGTCAATATCATTTACGACATGTACTTCAAGTGCTTGAAGGCGTTGGATAGTACCCTCTTCCACCTCTATATCATAACCAGCCATCCGAGCTAAAGACTCAGATATAATCTGTTCATAAACAGCACATGGGATAGGGATTTTAGTACGCATTGGTTTAGCGTGGCTAGTAGCTAATGTTTCAAACATCCATGGAGATTCAGTAACCTTCATCCCCATAGCTACCCAACGATAACCCACATATTGCATACGGGCTTGAGCTTCTTCGTCTTCAGAATCAGACTTATCACGCCAAGTGCGTTGATAAATATTTTTCCAATTACTTAAAAGCTTACCTTCAGTAGCTTCCTGAAACATCTTTTTATACTCTTCAGTAAGCCAATATTCCATTTCGCTTTTAGTGAAAAGCTGTGGAAGATTGATCATGGTTTGATCATCTGTATGAACACGGGACTTAGCATTTTGAGGCTCAGCCTGAAATAGCCAACCGTTCTCATAAAGAATTTCATTCTTAAGATTACCTGACCAACTGATTACATCGATACCTTCTGGTATATGTTTAGAAACTAAAGCATTCCCTTTCAAGAATGTATCTGGGCCAATAATACGACAATTAACAACCTTACAATGAAGAAGGTCATTAATTGCTTTTTGGCGCATACGAGGATTATAATAATACTCATTAGGATCGTTAGTATCACCTGCTTCAAAAGTAGGTAGATTATCAATGCCAGCTTTGATTAAACGAGGATGGATAATAAATCCACCATCTAATAGACGATCAACTTGATCTTCAGGATAATCTGGGTTATCATCAAATGTATACCTACTAAATTCATCAGCGCTAACATACTGAACTTTGATTTCATTTATATTAAAATGAGCATTAATCAAGGTCGGACGGTGGAATGCTTTTAACCGTTTAGGTGTTTTAGAACCACCTTTAACCTTGAATCCCATTGAATTAAAAACTGACATCCATTCAGTATTATTACCTATTTGAGTAATAACAATTTTAGTTTTATCCACCAAAGCATATTGAACGCTAGGGTGATTAATAATTTGCTGAACCTGAGTAAACTCATGTTCGTTAGTAGGAATAGGAATAGACCCTACTCGAAAATACGGTTCACCAGAATGGAGTAAAGCTTGGCGCATAGCACCAATCTCATAAAAACCAAACTGATAATTATTTACACTGCGTAGAGGCCCATTGGCATATCCAATGGACCTCAGCTTCGGTTGAATTGGCATTAGTAATACCCTCCATAATTGATTCCGATTTAATTAAAGTGTTGGTGTAACTGATGCACGCCTTGTTGCTACATAAGCGTTGTATTTCTTAGTATATTTATTAATAAAATTATATACCTTACGAATAACACGGACTGGGATAGTTATAACTTGGATTATAGTCAAGAATATCTTACCTAAATCTCCTAAAGCTATACGCCATTTAGTCCATTCAACATGGAAATTATCCCAATAAAATTTAGTACGATTACCACCTTGAGATATAGCAATAGGTGTATCCATATTCCAATTTAAGAAAGCGTAACCTGGAACTGATAATACAGTTGAGATCAATGCTGCACCTAAGGCTATTAGTCCAGCAGCACTAAACGCTACACCTAATATGAATGATAAGAATATAGATACAACCATATTAACCCATTTAAATTTATGAGCATTTTTGCGCCAAATAGAAAATCTTGCCGCAAACATCATCTCAATAAGAGTTGATGCCATAGCTAATACAATCATCATCTGAAATAACATTTTGATTTACCCCAATCATTGTATGGCTTTGTATGAATAAAAAAAATATTTATTAAACTTAGATTAAAAGTGGAAGCTGATGATGTTAAAGTCTCAGGAACTTAAACACCACCAACTTCCACGTATTGCCTTGGGGTTAGTTACCCCAAGTTAGAACTGCTGATTCAACTGCAGCTTCAGCATTAGGTGCGGACACACTGACAGAGTTGTCAGAAGTATTAGCACGAGCGCTATTAGTCCACAAGTCAATTGGGACTTCCTTGCCACTTACGACCAACTTGAAACGCCCACAAGGAGCGGAAGTTGGATCATAGATGTCTTGAAGATCCATTTTGCTTGGATCTTTCTTATCGACAAGGATACGCTGTTGCGCACCAGACCAAGTAGTTGCCCATTGCTGGCTCAAACGAACCAGATCATTGGCTTCCTTATTGGCTTGGTTAATACGCTCTTGACTCCAACTTTCAGTAGCAGACTTTTCACGAGTCTGTTGCTTCTGAATTGCAGCCTGCTTACGCAGTTTATAAATACGCTTAAAGTTCTCAGCCGACGCATCGACAAGGTCAAGATAACCTTGCTGAGTCATTGACTGAGTACGATCTGAACGACCTAACTCAAAGCTTGTAACTTCTGGGCCTTCCATATCAACATCGTTGATACGCGGCATCTGATAGCATTCCTTAATGCGACCTGGGTTCGTCATCGAACCCATCGCATCGGCTGCACCAGCTGCTTTAAACGCTGAAACCAATTGGTTAATACCTTCTTGGTTAGAGTTAAATTGCTGCCAGAACAAGTTCATGCCCGAAGCGAAACGCATACCCATCTGCTCTAGAGTCGCAATGAATTGCTCATCTGTGATCTGATTTTCTACAGGGATATTGCGCATAGCAATTTTGCGTAACAGACTAGGAAGAGTAATAACTTCTCCGTCAATTACGATTTCCACATTCATCTTGACTGGCTTAAGAATGCCAGTTACAAGCTTAGTGGTTGTGCCCTGCTTTGCTGAAGTATGGTCAATGACCGAAATTCGGTGAAGCCGAGCTGATTCTAAGGTTACATAACCTGGAAACTCTTGACCCGCAAAGCTAGCATTGAATGGAACACGACGACCTTTAACCAAAGTGGTTGTGCGGCCTGCCGTATTAAGTGAACCTGGATCTGTGATTAAGGTACTGAAATCTGTGCCATCGGCAAAGATATCAAAGATAGTATCTAATTGGGACATTATATTTACTCCTTAAAGTAATAATAGGATAGGTATGTTTATTTGGACGTATAATATTATGGTGTAAAATAGAGAGGTTAATCTCGTATTTTTTGGATGATAATCAAGGGTTCATAAGACCCCTGATTAGCATACAAGTGGATTAACGCTTTTCAGTATGTGCCTTAACGAATGCTTGAATGTAATCCTTAGTCACTAGAAAAACAGTGACTGGGAATAGGATGACTTCGCGCAATAAGCCAGACTTATTACGCATTAGCATCGTCCTTTAAAACTACAGCAACAGCATAATCGCCTGAAGCAAGCTTCTTATTAAGACTTAACTTGCTATTAAGACTAGCAAGAAATCGTTCCGTATGGAATTGATTTGCTCGCACAACTCCTTGATAAGGAGCTGTGATAATCTTGGTTGCTGACTTGCCAAGAGTCTTAACGACTTCGACAACAGCAGTACCTGCAGCTAGACTAGTGTCTACTACAGCAACCAATGGAGCAAAAGCAATTTTGCTTGTAAAATAAGTAGCCCGGCTGATACCGTTCTTAATTTGATATTTAACTTTACTCACAATAATCTCCTTTCAATAGAGATTGTTAGTTTAGTTTTAATGGCATATTAACATATAACTGCAGAAAGCTACATATGCCAGATAGCTATCCAGGTATAATCTTAATTATTTATCTAGGTAATTGGTTACAGACTGAGTCACTGAAGCAAACGCTGCTACAGCAAGACCTGAGCCTACAACATTAACCCATTCTTGTGTTGAGCCAAGACCGAATGCGCCCAAAATGTTCACATCGCCAAGCCAAACTAGCAAGACTGAAGTTAAGATAAACAGTCTATCTGGATTACCAAGGAATGGGATCTTGCCTACGGCAGGGACTAGATCCGTAACTACTGTTACTACAGTTGAGGCGATAAGCCCAACTAGGACGAGCATTGCTACTGTATACATTACTTACTTCCTTTCAAGGAAAGTATTAATATGAATGTGATTAATTACTAATGGGCATTAATTAGTTATCTTGTTTTTTTGTATGATAATAAAACCTAATAAACCCAAGGGTTATGAAGGCTATTGTTATTATCAAAACACTGAGTTTACTAGGCCTGTTCATACGAACATTAGTTCCTTAATATTGATCATTAACTTGGCAATCATTACGGTGTCTTGCGCTCGTCTTAAAACGAGTACACAAGAACAGTAATTCGCCAATTGAGCAGTCCTTAGAATCGAAATCGAAATCTGCGAACCACATTGTTAATTTATTAGGCGCTTGATATGCGCCTGCTATTTGACGATCTTGACTTTGCTCCCACCAAGAATACTCGGTGTCGCCAAAAGAAAGATCATACAATTCGTTAAGATGTAAGGTGCTTAACAATAAAGCTGCGTCACCAAATGATATCTTAGGTAAGGGAAGAAGAGGCTCTGATAATACAGCCCCATTTCCGTAGGATGGATGATTGCGTTTTCCCATATTAGGTTACTCCTGAGTTTGAGAGTGTTATTAACACTCTATTTAGTTGGATTAATTTGTCTAGACAGGCATCACAAATGAGTCCTGAATAGTCATAACCATCAAAGTTGGATTGGTCTTCAGATCTGATAGATATTTTAGACGCACCAGCTGGATGTTCGTGAATAAGATCTAACACTTCAAGATAGATGATAGCCTTTTCACATATAATACAAGGTGTTAAATCAAGATCGACCATGCTTAGCGACCTGCCTTTGTAAGAATTTGGATACCTTCCAATCTTCAATAGGCTCTTTAGCATTTGCTTCGACCCATCTGAATATATGGAAGATACTCCATATTAAAATTACCACAAAAAATAATGAGAACATCATTTTAATTAACTCCTATTCTTTCGTAGGTTTGTTATAGTTTTGCGCGATTTGCTCAAACGCTTCTTCAGAGTCATGATCATATGGATGATTGGTATCATGTAGATCAGGATCATAGACAGTGCTTAAGCGATTACTGATTCTAATCTCAGGAATAGCTGTTTGTATTGCATCAAGTAAAGCATTAGTTCGATGCTTTGCCACATAACGCTCATACCTACGCACGCGTATAGCTGTAATCTTAGCTGTAAAGAACATTACATTTATTACGATTAATGATACTGTTAATAGACTCATGTTTCTCCTTAAGAGAATAATATAATTATATTAATGAATAATAGGTTACTAGCCTAGGGTCTTAATTAAGACCCCAGACTAATAGCCCGTCTTTATTGAGTTGACCAAAATAGGTCAAGCTATCACCACTAGGAAGTTTTTCCCACTTCCAACAGTTAGTGCAACATGGATCACCTTCGGTGTCATGTCCCGCGTGCCTAAGTGAATGATGTCCAGTGGACTTATTAATATCAAGCACTCTAGCTAGATGCGGGAAAGTGTTAAATAACTTGACACAACAATCGTGACACATATGAGCTTTATCAAGCCGATCATATTCATGTGCCACATAAGGATATGATTCATCATCACAAGCTCTATCGGTGAAACCACCGTAGTAGCCACCGAATCCACTTAGTTCTAGACCATTGTCTAGACCGTTATTACAGGATTCTACAGGTGATAATTTTCCACAACCTTGGCAATGCCATTGACTAACACATTCTACGCCTACTCCTTCAAGGAAATCTCCTTGAGGTAGTTGTTTGTAATAATGTTTTTCAGCCATTAGATTCTCCTTTCATGAGACTGTTGGTCAATCAACTTCGTTTTGCTCAACGCTGTTTAACCCTTGATGATCAAGCTCATCAATATCGATTTCTCTAGGCTCAAGTTTCCAAGCAAGATTCCAGATGTCTGCAATCAACAAGGCTTGGTAACTATCTTTACAAGTAATTTTAAGTATCTGAGTATCTGAGCTATCTCCTGTTGGGCTTTCTACCCAGATCTCTATAATCTTATCAATAACAGTTATTGAATGCGGAATGCCTTTCATATGATTACTCCTTAGGTAGTAGATTTAATTAATTGTTGCCAACACATAAAGCCTTTAGTTATCCAATTTGTCGGATAAGTATATACAGTCCAAGGTTCTGGACAATTAGCTTCAGCATAAAATGACCAATCGCTTTTAGTCCAATCACTTTGTTCTGACATATTATTATCAATATAAAGAACTCTAGCATTTGCTAAAGGATCATTACATTTAACGACATTATATTCAGTAGGTGTAATTCCTTCTGTATCAATTGATTCAACAAAAGCATACGAAAAGCTTTCTGTAACACAATCGCCTACAGATAGACTATTATAGTGAGTTTTATTATTGAATAATGATACTACAAATCCAAAGATTATTAATATAATCCATAATTTGATAAACCAGTTTCTACGAAGAAACCAATTTTTTACTGATATTAAATATTTCATATGATTTCTCCTTAGGTAGTATTTGAATATTAGCATATTAATACAACGCTTTTCCTGCATATGCCAGACAGTACCATAATGTCGCCCTTGTATCAAAGACCAAGCCACCATATTTAGCTTCCCGCGGCTGGGAAGATCTGTTAAACGGGCTCAGGACTAGTAAGTGACTCGAAAACACATTCAACGAATGGCTTACACGCTGTTGACCATTCCTTTAGCTTAAGTTCATAAGCAATAGCTGGTTTTTCAGGCGCGTCGAGCAATCCTTTGAGTCCTACAACCAATGTGTTGAAGACATCTTGTGGTGGATACCACCGTTTACCGAATATGTCTTGGAAAGAGCCGATAAGTTGATCGACTGCTTCTGCGACACGGTATTCTTCTACTTGAGCTGGATATATAGCCATGTTATTCCCTTTCTTTGATGAATTTGTAAGAGATGTCATTTGGGGTGAATACAACCAAGAGGCTTCTTACTACCCCATAGTTACGGTCTTTGCGAAAGTGTTCCCAGTTTTCCATACTGTTGGGCATAATAGTATAGAGAGAAGATTTAATAATCCCATAGGGGACTTGACCTTCTCCATCGTTGCGGGCGATGTACCAAAGGGCTTTGTATGAAAGTCTCGACCTACTCATTATACACCTTCCTTAAAAGAATCAATTACTGCTTCCAGCTTATTTAATGCTGGTTGTTCGATCTCATTGAAGATTCGGTATGCCGCGTCTTCTTCATCGAGGTATGTCTCTCTTGCTGAAGAGACGCCCGTCACATTGGCTGAGTTCCAGACGTGATCATACTTCGCTTGTGCTAGCCCGAGCGCAATGTAGTAGTTCTTTCTCGGGATTTTGACTGTGGCATCGTAAATGTCCCGTGCGTCAGCAATGAGGTCATCATTGGTCTTCATCCACTTGCGCGGCATCCACACGATGTTCCCACCGTAGCTGCGGACTTCGCTCTTAACGACACCGTGCTCGTCAAACTTCGAGGTCAAGAACTTCTGGACTAAAGCGACCATGTGGTTGATTTCTGGATTAAAATCGCTTAACCCGAGGGCTACGCACATAGCACCTTCTGCCTTGCGCAGCGCGAAAAAGCACTCTAATGGCTTATCGTCATTAGCGATAAGTCTACCGATTGATTTTGTTGCCATGATACTTCCTTCCGTCAAGGATTTGTCAGTTTCAAATCCACCAAGGGGACTAATCCCCACTTATTCCTACTAAAAGTCTAGGGACTAATAATATTTTTTAGAATGCCTGAGCCAGCACGCGTAGGGGAACGCGCACCGACTCAGACAGATTATGCTCGCAACCTAGAAGGGCGCAAGCTCCGATGAAACTGGTGTCTCCAAGAGGGTGGCACCTTGACGGTCAACTTTGACAAACGCCCGCAAAAGAGCGATGTTCCCGTTGAGCGGGTTAACTGGCAGTTCGCCCAAAGACCAGTCAGCCACTACATCATCAGCGAGATAAATGCCACGCTTATTGATAGAGTACTCTGACCCGTCCTTCCGCTTCAGGTTAGCGACCTTTACAGCCGTCAACACGAAGTCGTCCACCGCATTGACCAAAGCCAAGCGACAGTTACTCATCTGGAACTCGTTGGTCACGGGGTCAATAGCAACTCCGTCGATCAACGCCTGAGCAACTCGCAGAACTTCGCGGTTGGTGGTTGGGTCGAGCCAGAGGGTGTACTGGACATCGAGAGCCAATGGACTTTTGCCGATGACGGGTATAACTGTCACTGGCACTGCGCGAGTGGTGAACTCTACACCAGTCGCCTTTACTAGATGGGTGAACTCTTGTACGAGCTCACTGATTCGTGTTATGAGAAGCATTTTACGCTCCCCTTTCCGTTAATATACACCGAACACTCTGTGAACGATGTAGTCGGGGTTTCTGACCCCACTTATTCCACGGCTAGACCCGTTATGGGACTTTCCGCAGAACAGGGACTTGAGTAAACAAATCCCCACTTATTCCCACGGTTGAAGCCGTTAGGAAACTTTAGAATGGTGGACGGGGTGGGTTAGCACTTGACCAATTTAGAATCAAGATTATCATATTATAATCCTAAGTCTTTAAGACCACCGATCAAGATGTCCAACAATGACTCCTGACCACGAGCAGGCGACTGGAATAGCACACGATCCACCAGACCATAGCGAACGTGCGCAGTAGCCTTAACATATGCCTCTTTGCCCTCATGCCAGACAAGTTCGTAAGCCATCTTGGGGTCTGTTAGCCAACGGTAATAGCATACAGCAGCATAACCAGGGTTTCTTGCTTGTTTGAATTCCTTGATCATATCTTTCTGTATGGTAGCCAGGTCACGGGAGTTAAAGTATGCACACCAGACTTTGAAGGCACGGGAATTTGAATTGCTCATCTCATCCCTTCGTACTTGCTTTTGCTTATCCCAAGCCCGGAGTTTACGTGCATACCTAGTATTGAAGGACTCCAGCCACACCATTTGTGCATCAGTGAGTGTTGGCACTGCAGCTCGAACAAGTGGTATTAGTGTTGAATTCTGGCGCATGAAGATAGTGCCATCCTTCTCCTCATTTACCTTCTGTGTTGCTTCTGCATACCGCTTCATCATTGTGGCAAAGATACCGTCCTCCATTGTGTCTAATGGTATCTGTTCAGCAATGGCTTTTGGCAGGCGCTTTTCAAAGAACTTGTCAATCTTAAGACCATTATTGACAATATCCTCCACCATTGAATCCCACATGTCCTGAACTCCATTTTCGATGTATTTGAATGCATCAACGTTTGTTGTTTGTGCTGTTGCGTCAATGATATCATTACCTGTTGCTGGCAGCTCAAGTGGATAAGATGGTCCATATACACTCGCCCTAACAATCATGCAGTTTACATATTTACCAAAGCCAGGGTTATCCATTTGGTTAACAATCATTGTAAGTCCATCATCCCTTGTCATCTTGCGGTTGCTATAGACAGTATTGGAGATGAGCTTATTCAGATTGTTGCTGATGTTTGTGTTTGCGAGCAGATAACCCATCGGCAGTGTTGCTTGAGCCAAATCAATTATCTGAACTGCAGCTTCATTAACCCGCATGAATGGCATTGTATCTGCATCATACCTGTTGATTGAATAACCACCTGGACCGTTTGGTGAGCGGATGATGACCACTACATCGATTGCTTCGTCTGCATTAGTAGGTATGTCAAGATCTTCTGGGATTACTCCACCAAACATCATTTTGCCATTGATGGTTGGATCACTTGACCACAGTTTAATGCGGATGAACCTAGCCATATCACCATCTTGGTCCCATGTATCATGTAGCTCTGCAGTTTGTACAAAGCGATTACCTGGGATTATTGCACCAAAACGAGGATCAAACCACACTAAGTTGTTCTTTGATTCTGGGAGATTTTGTCCACCAAGAATTTGTAGAGCCTCATGTGTGATTACTGGTGCAAAGAAAGCGTTATACATTGGCAGCCAGAATGAGTTATTTGATAGTGCAGCGCGCATCCTGTTAGCCAATTGTCCAAAGGCAAGGTGGATGAATGTTGAGCTATCAATTATGGAATGACCATTATTCTGCCATTTATCGGCATTTGAGTGCCATTCCGATATCTCGTTGCTTTGTTGGTCAATGTTTTCTTTCTGCTGGTTCTCATCTGGATTTACTTTAATCCATGTTGGTATCTCACCCTTTGCAATTTCTGATTTGAATTCCGTGAGTAATGAATCTAACTCCAACTTGAACCTATCTTGAGTAAACAACCATGGGTTATTAACTGCTGATTGGATGTCCCAAGATACTGGATAACTAGTGTCCATCGGCCAAGCTGTGAATGTCCAGTTATTTGATACCCTGACCATTTCCTTCTTTACCGCTGAGCTGTGGTACACAACATCTGCACCAATGTCATCATCAGTCACAACGTGGAATAATCCTTTAATTAATCCACCGCTGAAAGTTAACCGTCCAAGGAATGTATGACGGCCATGATTTATTGCACCAATCATTTTGCGCTTAGCCTCTGCTTCCATAGCAAAGCACATCTTGACCATTACGGATTTCCGGATGAAGATTGGGCCATCGAACATGACTTCTTCGTCTGAAGAGTATGTTAGGCCATTTTCCTCATAGTATGAGCTAATCCATTCATTAGTGTATTCCATGAATGTTAGTTTGTCCATTGATCCAGATTTGTATATCTCACTGAACCTGGCAATTTCCTGAGCACGCTTTGATGTTTTCTTCATGTCAAGCGCACGGATACCAAGATCAGACAGAGTCCACTCAGTATCTTTGCGTGTCTTAAGGAAGAAAGCATGGGTTGCATTAGCCCAGGCAAAGTTTGCTTCATCAACAAGATTAGTGATGTCTCCACCATCTTTCTGGCACCATGTCTTAAGGTCCCGAATTTGTATCATCTTAAGATTGAATTTCTTCCCACGGTTAGAGAGTTTGTCCATTAACAGACCATACTCCCATGAATCGCCAGTTGGAATCGGCAGCAAGTACATATTGTGATTGTAGTCACCATTAGGTCCTGTGCGAATTGTGTGGCCCATCAGATATGGTTTGTTTGTTGATAGCGCAGTAGTATAACCAAGCGCCTCTTGTGGTGTTGGGTCATTTGTGACCGTGTGGAAGAAGTCATTCATGAATGAGAACACTTCTTGTCCTTTCTCTAGTGGTTTATTGGTATCCACAGTTTTACCTCCTGTGTCTTGTTGTGGTTGTGTTATTATTTTGTCTGGCTGCATTTCTGTTCCCTCCTTAGGGATTGTTGGTTCTGATAGAGGTTCTCCTCCTCCATTATCGCGTAACTCTTTGCGAATTTTCATGAGTAAAATACCCAACCAGTTTTCACCAGTAGGACATTTTGCGCATGTGCATTTACCCCAGTAGCTATCGTGCCAATAGTTTATCTCGGCAATTTCGATATCTCCTGTGTCAAGGAGTTTCTGCGCAAGATCATTACCAGGCTTAAACTTTTCCCTTAAGCCATAGTCCATAACCTTGAACTTTATCTCATTCCAATTTGTCCTGACAGTAAGGTTCCTACCCTTAGCTCTTGCAACTGATGGATGAATGGATGTCATCTTGCGGCGGATGTTGATATCCGTGGTCTTCATAGCCTGGTAAAAGTTTTCTACCGAACTATATGTTATACCCTGGTACACAATGTCGCATCGTTCGAAGTTTGATAAGAACGTGCCCTTTGTTCCCAGTATCTCCATTGCTGGGTCTCCTTGTGGTTGTGGGTTGTTTATTTCATTCATTTTATTTATCTCCCTTCAAGAGATCTTTGATATTGGTAACATCAATGCGAACTATTGCTTTGCCTACTGACAAGGCATACCTAACACAATTAGCCGTACCACCACTGGTGCCATCCCATACTGCAACAAGCGCATCACAGTTATCTACCATCCACTGATTGCGGATTTGCATTTTGGCAGGATCGTAACCACCCTCTGATACAACAACTACCTCTTTTGCATAAGATAGCATTTTGCTATAGGTATCTTTGCTGCTCTTTGGCCAGTTACCCTCTTGACCCACAAATGGAGATGCAACAATAAATGGCAACCCCAAACTATGTGCAACACGTGCAGCATCTTGATCTACACCAAGAGCACCACCAGTGATTACAGTGATTTCATGTGTATCACCGAATTTGGTAATTGCTCGTTTTAGTGCATCTTCAATGGCTTGTTTTACTGCGATGCGCAATGGATGAGCATTGTTGTATCCTCCAATTTTATTTGGACGATGCCCGGTAAAGGCAATCTTGTATGGCTGTTTCATTATTCCCTCCTTAGGGATTGGTATTGATTGTTTGACCATGTCTTTGAATTTACTAATGCCATGACTGTCAATCATGCTTTGATACTGAGAATACCCAGCATCTCCTGCTTCTAGCTCGTGCTCACTCATTATTCTATCTCCTTTTTCTTGTTGTCTTGTAGGTTTTCCTTAATCCATTTGTTGATTGAATGGTTAAGATCGTCCTCCAATCGTGTATTGTGCTTACCCAGTAATTGAGTAATCTCAAATGCTCTTGGAGTTAACGAAGCATGCCCGATCCAATGTTTTGTGATTGCGTCTTTGAACCCAACCACATATATTGTTTTATCCATGACTCTATCTCCGTATGTTCCAATGCAGTTATTTTGTATGCCTCCCCATTCTGCTAGGGTATGTGTATCTTCCGCAATATGGAATGTGATATTTGGGAGTATTACTTGATTATGGAATTCTTTCAATATCTTTGGATAAGAAAGTTTCCTATTCAAACCCTGATATTTAAGTGATTCAATAACAAGATAATCATGGAGATCTGTGAGTCCAAGTTTCTGGTCCCTTATATGGTTGATTACAATCCGCCGTGCATTACCCCGTGGTATTTGCTTAAACATATTTACAGAATCCACAAGTAAATATCGTAGGTCTCGTGGATCAGTTCTCATCACATCAGTAATATCACCCATAAGTTTCTTCGATGAAATCCCAGTCTCTTTGTTATGCACGAATGTCTTAACAAAAACTGATATTTCCTTATTAAGGTCAAGACTTTGCAAATCGTGGATTATACTAAATGTATGGGGTACCATGTCAAAGAATGCTGAAGGGAGGAGTTTAAAGGACCTTACTATCCCTAATGCAACACCTAACTGATCAAGGGTTTTGATATGTTCTAGTCCCTCAAATGCATTTTTACTTAGACCATCTATTCCTGATTTCCCATATACAGTATTAAGTAGATTCTTAATGTTTTGTCCCTCATTCCTCCAGGCTGATAATACCTTTAGGTTACGCTGTCCAATACCATACAATTGTAATCCCGGTAAAGCGTGCCTTACAGTTTTATCGGGTTTAACATATTGGAGTATTGGCATTACTTTGCTAGGTGGGTATATTGATTGCAACAACATATAAGTATCAGAGATAGCCCATGATAGAGGTGAACGCCACAAGATTCCACTAAACTCTTTTATGTGAGTATCTGCCATCCCCCAGCATGGCGTTTTCGTTTTATTGTTAGTCCACATTAATCTAACCCCATCAATTGTTTCGTTAACAAGAAGAACATGTTGAAATTCCTTCTTAAATACAGGGCTATTCTTCTTATATTGCTCCTCATACACTGAATAGAAATATCCAGTATAATGGATCCTCCATCCACTATATGTTTTCCCATCTTCCCTTACCTTAGGCTTTTGACGCACCATTGTTGCTTCAATGATGGAGTAGTAGCACTGGTTACCAATGCCAGTATCCATACCCGTAGCAAATGCTTTTATGCTGCGTAGTTCATATTTATTTTCATTTACTTGGACCTGCGTTGAAGGGGAATTACATAGGGTATTCCTTCGATCCTCTAGAGCGCCATAAAACCGCGCCGATGAATCAAAGTCAGTGCCCTTGGTATTCAATGAGGTATTGTACATCCCCACACAATGCTCTAACTCTTTCATGATATGCCAGCTCGACATTAATGCTGGATCTGTTGTTGCGACCTCTGTCTCTATGAATGAGCCATCATACAGCTCAATGCAAAAGAGTTTTGGTGTTATTGATTTAGCCATGATTATTTCTCCTCTTCTGTAAAGAATAGTTTTCCGGTTGATTTGATATGCCCTTCATTAACCCATCGCCTTACATCTTCCCAGGTGTAGTTGATGGTTGGAACTGGGACAAATGGAAGCTGTAATATCCTCCCATTTGCATCTGTGTGTATCGGGCAGTTAGCGCTACGTGAACACTGGTCGCCCGGTATTCTCGAAACCTTCCTGCCGTTACGAATGATGTAGCCGCGACGTTTTACTGTCCCGACACACCTTGGCGTTTTCCTCATTATTTGCCTCCCTCTTGTGGGATGTATGGTAGATTGACAATATCCCCGAATTGCAGGTTCAATGGATCTAGGTTTGGATTTAACTCAACTATTTGGTCAACTATATTTGAGGTACTATCACCACTACATAGTTGTTTGGCTATATCCCAATATGTTTGAGCTGCTGGTGTTACCATTGCCCGAGTACTAATACATGTAGCTTGTGAGCCTTCTATTAGCTCGGCCACACGGAAAAGTACTATTGGTATTGCAATTATTGCTAATAACGTCAAAATAAGACGTTGGGTTTTTGTAATATACATAGCTTTGCTTCTCCTTTGGTTGTTGGACATTATTGTCTTACCGCTTGTTACGGTTGGACTTTGAATTATGACCGTGCTTTGGTGCCAACTCGCCACTGTCTTTCCTGAGCAGTGTTGTTGATATTGACGGAACCATTAATGAATCATAGCCGTCATCGTAATCCACCAATGGGCTGTAGTTATCATCCTCCAACAATGGATCATAGCTATGGTATACGCCATTGCTAGCCATCCTCCCGATGAAAAAGTAGATTAATGCAAACATGATTAGCTTTTCCTTTCGTTTAGTCTATTCGATTGAATAAACATAGCAGTACACCAAGCGGAGGGCGCCTGATGTACTGTTAGCTTATTCAGCTATTTATTTGTCCAATGTAATAACTGGACGCGCAGTAAGATCAAGTGCTATTGAGTACACTTGACCACTACCACTCTCAGTGAGCAGAAGCGATCCGCGAGATACTTTCCAATCAATGATGTTCATGTTATTCATGATCATTTCACCATCGCTATTGGTTAATACTGCTTCAGTACTCCACTTCATCTGATTAATTGTTACGTTATTTTTGTTTGATGTTGCGTATTTGAATGTTGTCATTTTATTCACCCCCTTTCAAGGAGTTTAATTTATTAGGCTTATTTCTTTGCATTGACGATTAACTGTGTCTTTGCATTGCGCATGCCCATAACGCAGATCTGCACTGGGTATGGTGCTAGTACCCTTTCACCTCGGGTATTTAGCCACACGTTACTTGGCTGATTGCGCCAGTAATACTTATTGTTATTATCGCTCATATTATTCACCTCCCTCATTGTTTGTTGTGAACACATTTGCATTGATTACGCACAAGCCTTGGTCCGCGAACATGGCTAGGTTCTTATCCTCATCATCGATGGCGTGCGTGATATTGAATGTCTTCTTCAGCATGGTGTACATGGTGTGCTTGTACTTATGCGAGGCTATACCGCTATAGCGCATTGGGCGGTGGTACAGGGCGTCTACATATGGCCATACACCGATCTCCTTGAGCTTCTTTACTGTGTTCTTCTTGCATGTGACATCCCGTGCTGTCAGGAAGATGTTCTTGTACCCCATCAAGCTGAATGCTATGACCAAGCACACTGCCCCCTCTATTGGCCCTGCATCAAGGGTCTCATCATTCCATGCCATGGTACGCTCTGGTGCCCATCCTGGTGTTGCTGTTACTACGGTCCCGTCGATATCCCACAATATCCACTTCTGCTTACCCATGGTACCCTTATCCTCCTTGTTATTCATGACTATTCTCCCTCCCCTTCATCCTCTTCTTCTGCTGGTTCTTCTAGCATGCCCATGATGTACATATCCTCCAAGAAAGAGTCAATTTCTTTAGTGAAATTCTCCTCTACTTGTGCTATAACAATGTCAATGGCCATTAGGGTAACCTCATCCATAGAACACGCTGAATAATTAGAGGTAACTAGCCCCATATTATGGAGCCGTTTATTGATACGTTTCCATTCCTTACTGCTTGCCGTCATCTCTACCCCTTCTACATATAGATAGGCTATTTTCTTAGCTGTTAAATGGTTAAACATTCTCTTATTAGCACAGTTGATAAATTGCATAATTATTTCCTCACTTTCTTTGTTAGGACCCCCCATACCCGGGTGGGCTCGTTAAAATAAATAAATATCAATATATATTCACTATTACTGGTCCATATTTTTTCCTATATTTCCCCATATGTAGTTTTTTATATAGGTTTAGATAGGTTAAAGAATTTGTCAGTATCAAATTCCCTAAGAAATTCTCACTATGAATTTCCCCTAAAAATTTTCCTTCTATATTTACCCTATATAGAAATTCGGATAGAATTTGTCGTTATCAAATTCCGGAAAAGAAATAAATGTTGGTATAAAGGTTGTGAAGGGGGGAACATGCTGATATTCTATTCTTCACCATACAATACTCATAGACATTAAAAACATCCCACTAGTGCTTAGAATACAAAGGATAGAAAATGGCTAACAAGATAAAGATAGAAGATGATATTGATACAGATATGTATGAGGAGTATAATGGTTTAGATGTGGAGGACGATCAGTTCTACCAGTTTAATACTAAAACTTATTATGGAGCTAAAGCCATGTTGGGTGATGTCGAGAGTTATGACTTTGATAACTTCGGCTACGATGATTAGAAATTCTCAATTTGAATTTCCATTTAGAATTGTCTTTAGAACGTTAATATAAAAAAATTCCCCCCCGGTTAATACTGGGGGGGTTTTATATATGTCTATATAAGTATTATCGGATTAGAATTCCTGTTCTTGATTAGGATACTCATTGGGAAACTCACTAGGATCTATGGTCCATGTTCTTACTGATTCATCATTGGATAATCCTTGAATAATATCAAATTTGTTTTGTTCTGTCAGTTCCGCGATGTCATCAATCATATTCCATTGATCTATAGAAAAAACATTAAAATTTAGATTCCCAAAATTATCTGTATATACAGTGATCATATTGGGCTCTGATTCCCCATCATCGATTTCAGCGTCCATTAGATAGGCATGATCTTCATGGATATCATCACCGTATAGAATTTATAAATTGAAAAAGCTTTCTAAAAAATTCCATTAAAGCATCCAATCTATGGGATATTCTAATATAGTAATCTATTAAAAATAAAAAAAATAATTTCCGCCGGGAATTGGGGAAAATTATTGGATTACACTCTTAACGAAACTCTCTTCCCAGGTATCACCACAATCTCTACACTTAATAGAAAGACGTTCTGCTGTTTTATCTTTAGACCCAATCTTAGTAGTAGAATGATTAGGGGGGATAGAACACTCTGAACAAGATAGTGATTCGTAATCTATACTCATATATTATTTTTAGATTTAATCAATTCTACTAGCTTAGGATCTAACTTAAGTTTCTCTATCGCATTATCGCGACCTTGGGCAAAGTTCTCGCCATTCAAGTACACCCAAGCACCTTTTTGGGTAAAAATGTCTTGCCCAAGACCTAAATCGAACAAACAGCTATATTGATCTATTCCCTTACCATACAAAATATCAAATTCTGCAACTTTTAGAGGAGGGGCCATCTTATTCTTTATAATTTTAGCCTTAATTTTTACCCCATAAGCTTCACCTGCTTTATCCTTAAGATCTTCCTTTTTACGCAGATCGATACGCACTGAAGAAGCATATTTAAGGGCCATGCCACCCGGAGTTGTTTCTGGATTGCCAAACATTATTCCAATTTTACTTCTAAGTTGATTAATGAATACTAGAAGCGTTTTTGTCTCCGAAGCCGCCGAGACTAGCTTTCGCATCCCCTTGGCCATTAGACGAGCTTGTAGACCCATTTGAGAGGATTCCATCTCGCCTTCCAGCTCTGCTTTAGGGATAAGGCTGGCAACTGAATCTACAATGATAACTCCGACTTCTCCCGTACGGACAAGGCGGTCAACTATTTCTAGTGCTTGCTCACCATAATCGGGCTGAGAAAAAATAAGCGTATCTAGATTAACTCCAAGAGTCTGCATATAACTTGGATCTAATGCATGTTCGGCATCAATATATGCGCACCTTAAACCCATCTTTTGAGCCTCGGCTATAACTGCCAATGCAATGGTGGATTTACCTGAAGATTCGGGACCGTATATTTCAACGATACGACCTCTAGGAAGACCACCTATTCCTAGTATCTTGTCTAATGTTGGCGCACCAGTTGGAATTGATGGCCATTTTTCTATATTCGTGGAACCAAGAGTCATAATCGATCCGTGGCCAAACTGTCTTTCTAATTGAGCGATGACGACATCCAATGCCTTTGATTCATCCATGGATATATATTATCATACTTCCATGGAAAGAGCAGTCTTTACTTCTCTTATTTTGTCTATAATTTTGCTTTCAACAAACCTTAACTCAGATTGTGTTTGAGGTTCCTGCCCCAGCATTAGCTGTCTAATTTTTTCTCGTCCTTTTGTTAACTGTTTTAGATATTCTAGTGATGGCTTAATCTCTTTAGACATAATGATTACTCCTTTTCTGATGATATAATTGATGTACGGAATTATATACAGTTAGGAAACAAAATGCAACGCAGAATAGAACTTACAGATGATTTTTACAGAGCAGTATATTTACTCGAAAATAGATTTAACACTCCAACAGATTTACTAAAATATTGGGCATTCTCTGGACCGTGTGAAGAAAATCAGCCTAGTATAGAAAATATAAGAAACTTTGATAAATAACTTGACTGAGATAAAATAAAATAGTAGACTGGGATTTTACCCCCTACCCCCTACCCCCTTACTATATACATATATAAATAACTAATATGTATATATATAATAATATACTATATTAATATATAGTGAGTAAAATTAAAATTAATGATCGGAGCAAAATGAAAATTTATCAGATATATGTTCCTGATCTAAATGCCTATGTAAAATATAAGGTCCTTGAACCAGAGGAAATAGAATCATTCACATCTCAATTAGATTCTAGAACAGAAAAAGAACGTAGACGAAAAGTATTACAGTATGTAATATTTAATCTTAAAACAGAAATATCGCAAGCGCTAGGAATAATGCTAAGACCCGATGCTGAAAGATGTGTAGAGGCACTATATACCGGCTGTGTGATGCTTAATCCACGGATTAGATATTGATTATTGGGTCGCTATTGCCTATTCATATGGTATTGAGGATTATGATTTATCGACAGATCGTAACTTTGAAGAAATAAAAAATTTATTAACTAGAACAAAAGGCTCTAAAGGATCTGCAAAAAATAAAGACAAAAGTGCAGTACCCAAAAAACTATCTAAGCAAAAATTTTTAGGATTAGAACATAATCTCGGTAGTCGCATTGTCGGACAAGATGAAGCTATACGTGTAATCTGTGAAGCATTATTAAGATCACAAGTTGGTTTAAATGATGAAAATAGACCTTTGGGTGTATTCCTTTTTGCGGGCGCATCAGGTGTGGGAAAAACACACTTAGCTAGAACATTACACGAATATCTTTTTTCTTCAGAATATCCAATGGTAAGAATAGATTGTGGAGAATACCAACAAAAACATGAAAATCAAAAACTAATAGGTTCACCTCCTCGGATATGTTGGCCATGATGAAGGTGGTCAGTTAGTAAATCAAATCCAAAAAAATCCTAACTCAGTTGTTTTAATTGATGAAGTTGAAAAAGCCCACCCAGATATTTGGAATACTTTTTTGAGAGTATTCGATGAAGGTATGATTACTGATGGTAAGGGCACAGCAGTAGATTTTAGAAATACAATAATAATAATGACAACTAATTTGGGCAATGATAAAACAGTAGATCATATGATTGGTTCTGGAACAGGTTTTAACAAAAATGTGAATTACCAAAAGGGAACAACCGTAATACCATCTAAATCAATGGTAGAAAGAAATACACTTGATGCCGTTAGAAAATACTTTAGACCAGAACTTTTGAATAGGATAGATAAAACAATAATATTCAACCATCTAACAAGAGCAAACTGTGAACATATAGCCGAACTAGAAATGCAAATTATTTCTAATAAATTAAATAAAAAGGGTTTTAATATTGAGTATAATCAAAATGTTATAGATGGACTGATAGAAAAGGGTATAGATACAATCAAGGGCGCAAGAGGATTAGCGCAAATCCGCAGAGATGGGATCGAAACATCAATAGCCAAGACTCTAATAAGTTCGACAGTACCTAAGGGAACAATCTTTAATATAGACTATTTTGACGATGATTTTCATTTTAAAGTAGTAAAACCGATAAAGAAAGTAAATGTAGTATAATTGCAGCATTACTATTATTATTGATAATATTAACATTGGGAAATTTTAAGCATAAAGGAACGAGGGAACACTAACATGCCAGATGGATCTGATTCAAGATTATCATCCGCGGTGGCACGTGGAAAAACTAGTGGTAGATCTATTGGCGGAAAAATTAGAAAGTACCCCGGAAGATCAGCAGCCATTGCAGCAGGCGCTATAGGTGGATATGGGATGTTAAGGGGGCGTAGAGGGTCTGGCACTGGAAGTAGAGTCCCAGGAGCACAAAAAGGAATAAGGAACTACTAATATGCCACCTGGAATTGGTTATGGTCGACGCGTATTAAATAAAATGGGTTTAGGCCCAGAAGCTATTGGGAAACACATGTCGGGCGGGAGTAGAAGCGCAAGAAGACACAGTATGATTGCCGAGAGAGGGTTAGCCCGTAGTCGGATATGCTAGTTCCCTTAGTTCTGGATCAAAATGGGAAAGAGATAGACTAACACACTTGGAAGCCGTTAAGGTTGCCTCCTCAAGAAGGAGAACCCAAGTTGGGGCGAGGTATGCAGCGGGGGGTATAGGTTTAGGTAGTATGGGCATGTATAATAATAGAAACCAGCAAAGAGCAGCACCAAGACCAATGACAAGAGCTAGACCAGGATCAGGAAGAAATCCATAAGAAATAGAAAAGGTAATATGATGAATGATTGGAAAAATTATACAGATGTTAATGGTGGTTTTCAACTAGCAAATTTTTTATATAAAAATATAAATGAACTTATGAAAAATTCTTTAGATATGGGAACATTATTATCTACAGATTCTCAAAAATTGAGAGCATATAAAGAGCAGACAAAAAAGCTATTCAAGAGTAAATGGTTGAATATAGCTGACGCATTAGAATATTTTGACATTTTAGAAAAATGCCCTTGTTACACCGACAATACTGAACCCTATTGTGAGATTTGTAAAGGCGCAAGATATAAAATATCATCATATTTATCTCCAGACGAACTTAGGGAGATAAATACATTTGTGCATACAACCATCAATGATGAAACCGAGGGGAAACTTCAAAGGGGTTTAATGAAACTGCTAGGAGAGATCTGATGTGTTGTGCCCACGATGTGCATCAAATCTTGATTTAATTAATAAAGAACAGTATGTTGAATACTATAATTCTGTTATAATTACTAAAGAAGAATATTTTTGCAGTCGATGTCGAAGTGCTTTAATAGAGACGTGGAAAGATGAAAATTTTTACAGTTCTGATTGGATAGATTTTAATGGCTAATATAGAAAAATTTGAAGATAAAGATAAGTTTTTAAAACAGTTTGAGAATTTACGCCCAGATTTATTTTTCCCCGATGAATGGTCAGATGAAGATAAGGCAAAAGCTGTTGAACTAATTCGTCCTCAAAAAACTAGAACAAGTATGTTCTCATCTATCCCTATGAATTGCGAAGCAGAGCGATGTATATTTGCCCGGTACTTGTCCATTACACAAGGTAAACTTAGCCCCTAAAGGAAAGCCATGTCCCATAGAGATGGCAATGGTTTCTCAATTTACACTCGAATATATGGAACAATTAGATGTGCATGAAGAGAACTTGGTAGAAGTTTCTATGATTAGAGATTTAGTGGATCAAGAAGTTCAATATCTTCGCAAAACAAAACTCCTTGCTAAAGAGCATTTTATCCAAGAAAATATTATTGGGATAGATACGCATGGCAATCCTATTATGAAAAAAGAATTACATTTAGCGGTTGAATTAGAAGACAGATTACATAAAAGAAAAAAAGATCTTCGCAATCAACTGCTTGCCACAAGAGAGGCAAAAGCTAAAGTGGGCCAGATGCAGATGGATAGCGCGCAGGCAATTTCAGATATAATGTATAAAGTCCAAGCAGTCCAAATACAAAAAGAAAAAATATTAAGACAGAAACTTGGGACATATGAAGTTGATGACTATATCGAAGCACAGACGATTAATCAATTAGAAACTCCTTTAGATGAAGTCGACTAATAATTTCGGAGAACATTTATCCAGAGCACTTGCAGGACCCTTAAGAGGTTCAGGGGCAAAGGCAGGTGGAGTTTTTACTCAAAAAATTTCTACGGATATTGCGGATGATATATATGGTACTGGAAAAGCTTTTCTTGATAGGTATACAGATTTTGAGAAAAGATATCAAAGCGCGCTAAATACTCACTTAGATCCCTCAAAAGTTGCCGGCGTAGATATAGATTTTTTGCGTAGTGGTGGATCAATAAATCTTAATGTTTTAGAAGCAAATATAGGGAATGAATTTAGAAGAGTATATACCGAAGATATTCTCAGAATCCCTAAAATATTTCAGAAGCATGGTGCGCCTGGTATACAGCTGCCTTCCTCTAACCTATATAGGCTATCTACAAAGTATGCCACTGAAACCGCGGAACGGATTAGTTAACCCCGCTCAAGTATTATTAAATAGATCAATATTCAATGTTGATGCAAGCAGAGGGCGGTCTTGATGCATTTAATGTGGGTACTTCAAACCTAATGAGTTCACGAGTGCTTAGGCAAATGTTTGACGTAAACGAAAGAACTGGTAAAACAACATTAAGAAATATATCTGATGTATTAGGCACTAGGGGCGTAACTATGTTAGACGTAGAAACATCTGGGATATTTAGAGGTTCGCAAATAGTACAAATGGCCACAGCAGATATATCTAGTTCCGGGAAAATAACTTCAGGTATTAATATGAGTTTTCAGTCTGAGCAATTGGGTGGGATGATGTATGGAGAGGGTAGGCCTTTTAGTGAATTGTTTGGAGCCGGAGTAAAACCAGTAGATGTTATTTCTTCTGCTAATGGAGGAAAAGATTTCTTAGATAGATCAACAAAGTTGATAAATGATTTAATCAAAAAAGATAATGTTATTATGGGGCATAATATAAATTTTGATATTGAAAAACTTACATCCACAATGAAACAAATGGGTGGATATTCTAATCACAAAGGCGCGCAAAGTGCAGTTGATACACTGTTGACGAGAATCAGCGATGGTACAACTACGATAGTAGATACGTTAGAATATAACAGGGCTTATATGAATGATCTGACAAATCAAGCAGTTGAGAAAGAAATGGCTGGGAAAATTTTTTCATCTCCGGCAGAAAGGGATCTAGAAATGGGGAAACTACATAGAAGATATATGTATTCTCCAGAAACAATGGCGGATACAAGGATAGGCGGTGGAGCAGTATCTGCATCGGTGGAGGCAATAACTCTTAATACGGATATAACAGCAAGAATAGTAAGAGATGCAAGGGCCGGCGATGAATCGGCACAGGTGTTACTTGCTAAATTAACAGGAGCTGGCGAAGGCTCCCACTTAGCAGACGCCGACGTATTGTTACAATCATATATAAATAAATATACAACAATTTCAGATCCATCTGAAAGATTGCAATTGGGGAGAAATGATAAAGGGGGAAGAAGCGCAGTGTACACGGCACTGTCCAAGGAGGACAGGTTAATAGCTGATGAGATGAGATCTACTGTATACAAATCTAGTGCCTTGGTTCCAACAAAAAATATAGCAAATGTTAAACACTTGTCCAAACAGGCGCTCGACTATGCAGCAAGTGATGCCGGTCTTCAGGGAGTAGTCTTTTCCTATCAAACTAAAGCGGAGGAAGGAAAGGGGATTCTTGGTAATATAAGATATGATAAGGAAGAAGAAAGATTTGTAAGAGAAACTTCTGAAGGCACTAAAAGATACGTTGGAGGAAGAGGTAAATTAATAGATGCATTAAGTGGGAAGGGGGGCAGAATAGGTGTTAGAAACTTCGGTATAACTTATGCAGAAAATAGTGGGGCATTAGAAATAGGAAAACTTATGTCTCATATATCAAGTGTATCTGAAAACCTAACTTCAGAAAATATTTTGGGATCTATAGGAAATATATATAGTAATTTTTCTTCTGAACAGTCTTTATCTGAAAAAATAAAAATAGCATTTTCTGGTAGATCCGATATAACCAATTTTAATGTTGGCTTTAATCAGAACACAACAGAAGCTTACATGGCTGGAGCTATGAGGACAGCAGAAGCTGGTGCAAGAGTAGGCGGACCATATAATTTCTTAGATACTAGAAGTAAAGTATTTAATACAATTATGGCAGAAGGCACTCAACAAAATGCAGAAGCAGCAAGGCTAGATTTAAGGGCAAGAATGTCTAAAGAGGGAATATCAGATATAGAAAAAGAAAGTCTTGAAAAACAAATAAAATCTTTAAGTTATGCTTCTGATATGGATATTTTTACAGAAACAGGAATATCTCATTTTAAAAAACAGAAAGAATTTGTAGATATTTTTAAGCGCGGCGCAGACGGGACTTTAGGAACCAGATCTAAAACTATACTCCCCGCAGAAATACTGCAAAGTACACTGGAAAATATGGGCAGAAAAGTAGAAGAAGGTGTATTATCATACAGCATCTCAAATAGAAAAGATGGAGACCTTATTAACTTACTTTGGAGTCTAGGATCCGACGCAAAGACAAAAGACTACGTGCCTATTGCAAGACAATTAATTGATGATTCTATAAGGGGGATTGGCGAAAATACAGCTGATGATCTAGTTGCTGGACAGTTAAATAGAATGGGGATGCATTTTGACTCCATAATAAAAACTGGTATGTCTGATGGGCGTACAAGAGATCAAGTACTCGGTGAGGTAACGGAGATGTTAGCTGAACACATGCAGCAGAATGGAATAGTATATGGGTTTCAGGGTGGCGAAGAAGCCACTAGAACTATTTCAAATTTAGCAAGAGCAGGCTTTGAACTGGAAAATGAAAGAAGAGTGACACAAGTCGCAGGTCATTTAGACTTTATTGGAGACACTATCAGGGTTGGAGCTTCAGTTGACGCAAAGGCAATGGCTATTAGCGAAATGGCAATTGGTGGTATATCAGAACCTACAATGAAAGCAGCGAATAGAGACGCTATACCACATCTAAATAGAATGGCAGAAAAAATAAATGAACTTGGGATTGGGGGTAGGGCTAGACAGAAAATGACTAGAGCAAAAATGGGGGGTGAAGCTAGTTCTGTATTATCTTTCTTTGTTGGACATAAACCCCAAGTTTATGGAACAGCTGGGGCTATAGTCGGAGCTGGAGCGGCTTACTATATGTATAAGAGATATAAGAGTAATCAAATTTATAATGAAACAATGGATCAGCAACCGGAAGAAAATTATTCTCCCGCAAAAATGATGTCAGATACATCTAGTTCAAATATTAGTTCTTCTTCATTCAGATCAGATTCTTTATCTACAGCAGGTGTTGTCGGCGAATTAAATAGAAATAAGATTAATCATTATAGGATGGGCCCGAATAAAAATGCCCACCTATTCGGAGGATAATAAATGGGTATTCTAAATATTGGAACAGAGGTTTTAAAAAATCCTGGGACTAAATTAGCTCTTGGTGCAATTGGTTTAGCGGGGGTAGCAAAGGGAATTGGTTCTTCCGCAAAAGAAGCTGCTTTAGACACAGCATTTGGAGACCCATATGCCGACGAAGCTTTTATGGGTAGGCCTATGTCCCCCGGTTTTTTGGCTGGGGCTGGTTTGGGTGGGACTGCAGGTGCAGTAGGCTTGGGTGTAGGAGCATTAGCAGTAGGTGGTCTAATAGGTGGTGGAGCAGCAGCAAAGTTAATATCAAAGGGGACTAAGAATAGAGCAGCAGCTATAATTGGGGCTGGTGCAGTGGGCGCAGCAGTGGGCGCAGCATCAGGGCCTCTGAAGGAATCTTATGACATATATGGACCTGGCCCTAGCGTAGGAGTACAAGCCGCTGCGACTGGTGTTATGGGTACTGCGGGTGGTGCTATTGGTGGACTAATAGGATCAAAATGGGGTAAAAAGGGAGCCTTAATTGGTGGAGGTATAGGTGCGACTATTGGTGGCTTAGGTGGGGCGGCATCGGTCCCTGCTGCAACTCTAGGGAGAATAAGAAGTAACCAGAGCACTCTTCGTACCGGCCCCAACAACACCTCACTGCTAACCGCCGAGAATCTAAATGCTAGTGGGAACATAGTGCTCGGAATGCATAATTCAAGAAGGGGTTATTAACAGTGATAAATCTTAATCCAGCTATGCCAACTCCATATGAACCTGAACAGCTAGGGCCAAACGCACTATTTGGTATTGGGGAACATATACCGGGAATAACTACGGGTATTGCTTTCCAAGCGGGTAGATCTTCTAGAACAATTATGGCCGGCGGTGGCTTTATGGATGATGTCACCGGGCGCAGAGCAGGGAGAGCGGCTCAAAAATATGGTGGCTTTAGAAAGGGGGCAATGACTTTAGCCGAAGGAGATATGAATACTGGCAAACAATTTATGAACTTTGGCAGATTAAACAGGCGTTCAAAAATGGCGGCAAAAGCGGGCGCCAATCCAATAGGTTATGGGGCAAGGGTTAATACACTTACAGCAAGGCCTAGAGCCTTAGGGAGAATCAGTAGTCTTAGTGCACTTACAAATGAGGGGGGTACATATACTTATGCTCAAGGGTTAAGATCAATCGGAAAGCAAAGGTTTGGCCCTTTAGGTAAGTTGGCTGAAACAGTCGGAGCTGCCAAGGGAGAAAATATATTGGGTCCAGGTCTTTTTGGCTCAATTATTACTGGGGGAAAAGCAAATAATTTAGAAAGACAAGCCCTTAAAGGGAATGCAAAAGCACTTGCAAAATTAAAAAAACTTGATGTTGGGATTGAAAGATTGGCCAGAACAAATACTCCACAGGGATTTGCGAATGCCGCACGTTTTCCCGTAGGCACAAGTGCCGCGCGCATTGGTGCAGATACAGGGTATATGGTGGGTATGGGTATATCAACACCTGCAGAAAGATTAGCTGTAGGAAGAGCTCTGCACAGTGAAATAAGAGGAGCTCAGACTATAATGGGGTTAAGTGGAACAGTTTCCGAAGTGGGCACTAGGGGTAATCTTCTAGCTTCTTCAATGGCGGGTGCGGGGACCAGATATATGGCCGGATATGTTAGGGGGGCAACTGGTTTTGCAGGAATAGCTGGTTTATCCGGAGCCGCCGAACAAGGAGCTAAAAAAGCCGTAACACAGTTTGCCGGGCTATTAGGAGAAGAAGGCTTTCTTGGAAGAAGTGGAGCAAAGTATGTTGGGGAAAAGGGAGCTCAAACTTTATTACAAGGAAGTCTCTTTAAAGAAATGGGGATTAAGGGTATTGGCGAAGCTTTAATGACTAAGAGCGGAGCTAAAGTTTTGGGAGCTAGAGGGCTTGCTATGGCGCTGCCTGGGATAAATCTTTTGGCGACTGCAAGTATAATCTATGATATAGGTAAAATGGGTGGCGTGGCGATTAAAAGTGGTATAAACTTAGCTAGAGACGCAGAAAAATCATTACAGGGATCATTTAACAAACCTATGTTTGGGATGGGATACAGAGATACTGAGGCAGCCGCGACCTCTAGATCTAGAGGTGTAATGGCAATACAAAACTCTAGACTTAATGCTAGGAGTGCACTTGGGAATGAAGCGGGCATGATGGCGGCCCATTTCGGGTAAATATGATAAATAAAACTAAAGAATTTAGAAAAAAAATAGAAAAACTTTCTAGAGAAGATCTTTTAGAAATAATAAAAGATCAAGATATAGAGCTGTCTAAACAAATATCTAGAATAGAATGGGTTTTTGAAAATAAACTAAGACACATTAATTGGCCTGATGGTACACCAATAATTGAAAGAAAGCTAACCAATAGAGAACTTGCATTATTGGTTGATGAACCGTTCGAAATTGATAAAGAGCTTCTTGATCTAGGAATTTCCGGGGAACATCAAAGGCAAATGCATATTGCTAAAGATCCAGTTATGTGGGCAAGACATTTTCTTCAGGTTCAACTTAGAGTATATCAAATACTAATTTTAAGAGATCCTTCTCTTAGAAAGGTATTAAGAGCTGGTCGTCGTCTACGGAAAAACATTTACACTAGCTATAACGCTACTCCATTATAGTTATACTCACAAAGAGGGCCGATGCCTAGTCATTGCGCCAATGAAAACTCAGGTAGAATTAATATATCAAGAAATTTCTCGCATTGCAACAAAAAATGCGGTTGTTATAAATTCAATAACAAGAAAAGTAACTAGTCCTCAATTTATGATGGAATTTTCTAACGGTTCAACAATAAGATTTTTTACATCAGGTATGCGTTCTGGGGGTAAGTCTGACGTAGCTCGTGGTCAAGAAGCCCATGTAATTGTTCTTGACGAAATGGACTATATGCATGTAGACGACCTCGACGCACTATACGCGATGCTTCAAAAGACATCAGAAGATCAAGAGGATAAAATGATGATCGGGGCTTCTACCCCAACTGGTAGAAGGGAAAAATTTTGGGAGTGGTGTAGATCAGAGAGATTCCAAGAATTCTGGTTTCCATCGTATTGCTTTGATAGGGCTACTTTGATCACAATGGCTGATGGATCTTTTAAGGAAATACATTTAATAGAAAAAGACGATTATGTTTTAACAGAAAGTGGATCTCAAAAAGTATTAAAAATATTTGAAAGAGATTTTGTTGGTGATATATATAAAATTAAAACGTATGGAGATAATACTGAAGTAATAGTTACTGGAGAACACCCATTTAGCACAGCAAAAAGAGTTAGAAGGCAAAAAATATATAATTGGGAATGGGTTAAAGTAAGGAATCTAGAGCTTTCAAAATGGAGAAATACAAATTCTGGGGACTTAATTAGATCTATTATTGATGTAGAGGAGAAGGAATTTAATATTGATCTTTTAGAGATCTTTAAAAATATTTTATTTGAGAATAAACCAGGAAGAGTACAACTTGTTAAAAATGAGAAAAAAGGAAGAAAAATAGTTAATGATTTTCCAAGATATATTTCTTCAAAAAATGAAGATTTGGCAATATTAATTGGTTGGTATTTAGCCGAAGGACACTTAGAAGCAAAAGATAAGGAAGGTAACTATAGGGCTGCTGGTTGGACTCTGAATAGTAAAGAAGATGAATTTATTGATCTTATCGAGGAATCTCTTAATAATCTTTCTGCTGGCACTCTTAGCAGGACATATAGAAAAGACCATAATGCAGTATGTCTAAGGGTTACCAATGCGCCACTTGCATTGTTATTAGATTATTTATGTGGAAGAAACTCTTTAGAGAAACAAATCCATCCAATTCTAATGAAAGCTCCTATTAAATTCCAAGAAAAAATGATATTATCATATGCTGATGGAGATGGCTATGTAAATAAAGGGTTGAATATTATATTCAGAACATCTTCTAGAATTTTGGCAAAACAAACTCAAACTATATGTGCAAGAATTAATGGATTTTTACCAAGTATATCTGCTAACGAAGAGGCGGAACGTATTATTAGTAAAAAATACCTTGCGTATAAGATGGCTAAGTCTTATGCAGTTGATTGGGATGTTTCTGGTAAAAAAACTATGTTAGGTAAAAAGAAAATAGATAATCAAAGTTATGCTTTATTGTTATCGGGCAAAACAACTACACAATATGAAGGCACTGTATATAATTTTGAAGTTGAGAATACCAATTCCTATATAGCGAATGGGCTATTGGTTCATAACTGTAATCCTTTTTTTTCAAAAGAACAAGAAGATGAATTTAGAGAACAGTATACAGAAATGGGTTATCGTCATGAAATTGAGGCGGATTGGGGAGAAGATTCAGAGGGTGTTTATCCAAGAAAATATGTTGATAAAGCTTTTATAGAACCATCTTGGGATTATAACGCAGAGATAACTTCAGCTAGATCGTTCCATATTATTGGGGTTGATTGGGATAAATATGGAGCAGGAACAAATATCGTTATTGTAGAAGTCTGCGCAGAAAATTATGAAGACGAAAGATTCAGGGGGAAGTGTAGAGTTTCATATAGAGAAGAAATTGATAAATCTGAATATACTTTGACTAAAGCAGTTGATAGGATAATCCAGTTAAATGAAATATTTAAACCAAGACACATTTATGTTGATAGAGGTTTTGGTGAAGTCCAAGTTGAACTACTGCATAAATATGGTGTTGAAAATCCTAGATCAAATCTTAGAGAAAGAGTAAAGGGAGTTTCATTCGCCGAATCAGTCGAGGTTAGAGACCCATATACTAAAATGTTAATTAAAAAAGAAATGAAACCATATATGGTTGATAATGTCCGTCAATTTTTAGAAAAGGAAAGAATCCTTTGTTCACAATCTGACGAAGAACTTTATATGCAATTAATATCCTATATAGTTATAAGAACAACTCAAACTGGTAGACCAATTTTTGAAGCAAGCGGCAGTGCGATGGATCATGCACACGATGCCCTCATGTTAGCTTTGCTAGCCGTTACTCAAAATTATGGTGAGTTCTCTATGACAAACTATGCTACAAAAACCGAAACTTTTTCTAATGACTTTTATATGCCTAATACAAAAACTGTGAAAGATGAAGATGTCGAACCTAAATACGCAATAATTGGGAGGGCTGCAAAGCTATCTCCAGCAAAATTTACTAGAAAAAGTTCTTCTGGTAAAAAAAATAGTAGAAAGATGTTTTAAATAAAATATGGCCGTGAATAATATACAAAAAGATCAGAGTGCAGATCAGTCTATATTTAATAAATATAAGTCGGATGTATCTTTTTTTAACGAAACCAATAACGAGGATGCTGGTACAAAAGCATATATTAACGCTACAGCTATGGACAAAAGTCAGTCGTTATCTCCAGACTATAGGCCAAACTTAAATATTTTAAAAAAACAATCATTCCAAATATTTAATTATATAAATGAAACAATAACATCTATAGAACAAATTTTATTCAAAATATATTTAAATCAAACAATAACTTCAGACCTATCAGAAACACACAGTAAATTATGGGAGGAAATACGTAAATATAATGATATATCTTTGCCCGAACCGGACTTTGTAAGTTTTGAGGAATATAAATATGCAGAAAGGTCGATGTCTACTATCGCTCGAAGATTTATATCTGAATTTAACCAAGTTTGCTCCCAAAGTGTATTTTCCTATTTATTAAATTTTAGAAGCTTATTAAAAGCAATGTTAAATGAAGCATATTATATCAAAAACTTTTTAATAGTAAATTTCCAGGAGGAATATGAAGACGATTCACAAAAGCAAGTCGCAATTCAATTCGACGCATGGGCAAAAGTTGCATCACAATGCACGAAGCGCATTGTCGAATCGATCACATCATCACCATCAGAAATACCAATTTCCGAGTTGGGTAAAGTTACTGAAAAGCAAGCCGTTGAATTCCAAACATTTTTTTCGATCAGACTAGAAGCTATAAATGAAGAAGTTGTTAATCTCCTAAATAATCTTAAAAGAGAATATGTAGATAATTGTAGTATTTTTTATGATAGATATTTAAAACAAACATTAAATTTTAAAATAAACATAGTATCTCCTATGGAACTAAATTATTATACAACAACATTTTCCACAGCATGTCCTAGTCTTACTGGGGAACTAATGATCGCTACGAATGTTATGAATGCAAACTTTGGTATGGTTTTGAGTGATTTAATCCAAAGAAATAATATTATTAAATCTAAGATCGAAAAGGTATTTGATTTGGTTAGTCAAAAAAGAAAGTATTCAAATTATATTTTTCAACTTTCATTTAAAGGTAAAAGTAAAAAAATAATTATTAAAAAAGTGGTAGAAGATACATATTCTTCAATTTATAAAAAATCATATATAAATTATAATGAACAAAGTGATCTAACATCTGATCATGGTAATCTTGATGGTTTAGACAAAGATCATCATCCTCAATACTTACTTAGAGACGGTGGTTTAATAACTGGAGATATTATTCTTGAAAAAGATATTAAAATTGACGGGATTTCACCTTCAAAACATTTACATACTGGTATCGATGGAAGCCAAAGAATAAAATCTACAGATATTGATTATGAAACTCCAAGAAAAGAAAAAACAATAGATACACCAGCTCCTGTATCATTAGAAGTTTCCAGTATAAAAATTGATATTACCGAAGGTGGAACTCCTATCGTAGAAGCGATTCTAGATATAGAAACAAAGGAAAATGATATTTATAATTATGAATATGAAATTTCTATATATGAGGTTTAATTATGGCTTGGTTTAGATATAAAGATTTAGACAGTGAAGATGTCTATCCTAACTTAAGGCGAAGGATTAATTTTCCTATTCCAAAAGAAAATATATTAAAAGATTCTTGGCTATTTGTAGATGTAAGTGGTCTAAATATAGATATGTTTTCTACTTTAGTATTAAGTAATAATGTATATGTAAAAAGTGAAAATTCAGAACCAGATTCATATATAGTTGTTTATGAAGATAATCTTCATGATAATTATTTTTTTACTCCAGTAATAACTCAGCTAGTGGGTACTATTCTATATTTCAAAGCTGCAGAAGATCATAATAAAGATTCAGGTATAAATAAGGGTTATAGTTTATATTATAAAACTAATAATCTAAAATTAATAAAAAAGAACTCAACCTCAGTCTATCAAAACTCCGAAGAATCTCTAGCACAATTTTTAAGCTCTGAAGAAGATGTAGATATAGCGTCCTATATTAGAAGCCCAAATTTGGGGGGACATTACAATATGTCCTTTATGAATGCGGGGGTAGATTGGGATGATGGTATTTCCCAAAATACGGGGGCATCTTTAATAGGTACTTTTACTGGACCAAATTTTAATCTATATTGTAATAAAGATTCATCATATGGAAAATTTAAAATAAGATTTCTTTCTTATGATGAAGAAAACAAAGTTGTGTTAGACTGGCAAGAAATAGACTTATACAGTCAGATACTACAGGTGGATAGTCTAGTTTTTTCTAAAACAGATCTTCTATATAAAAAATATGTTTTTGAAATAGTTGCTAATTATGAAAAAAATATACTATCTTCTAATGGAAGAATAAATATTAAAAACTATAAATTTACCTTAGATAATTCTTTATCTTTGCAGAAAGAAGAAATTAGTTCTTCATTATTGGGAACAATAATGGAAGTGAGGCAGTAATGGCAATTGTAAAAAGAAAAATAGGAAATTTAAAACCAGGAAAAAGTTATCTTATTAATGTGCGTACTAAAAATCCAGATTTAAATATTTATTCCGATAGTACTAGCTCCATTATTGTCACTATGCCCAAAGATGCCACGATACCCTCGGATATAAAAAATCTTGCACTTTACGCATCATTCCAGAATGTTATGTTCACATTTGATGCTATTAGTGATGTAGACTTTGAAACTTTTGAGTATGAGCTTTACCCCGATGCGGCAGGAGTGGAAGATAAAACATCATCCGGTTTTAATCCAGCTAATGTATTTACTGTAGCAGTTCCCAATAGCACTGATACAGTAGCTAAATCTTATTGGGGCAGGGTTCGTGGAATAGACACCACAGGTAATGTTGGTGTATGGACAGCCTTGACTCAGACTGATACCGATACACCACTGATAGATAGTCAATATGTTAGTAGTCTAACCGCTAGTAAAATTACGGCAGGAACTATTGGTTCTCATGAAATTATATTAAATGGTATTAATTCAGTATTAAAATCTAGTAATTACTTGGCGGCAGATGCGACAAGCGGAGGGTTTGGTTGGAAAATTGATGGAGCTGGTGGGGCAGTATTTAATGAAGCTAGTATTAGATCTAAGTTAGATATTGGTGAAGATTTAGGGACAACTGATGAGACGTCATTCCATGTGGATGTAGAGGGGAAT